>JAEEGG010011216.1_pt1 | contig 19620 bp, 15 predicted proteins | sample 9134161 | NCBI WGS metagenome assembly JAEEGG01 (sample SAMN16246543, study PRJNA631951) | gut metagenome | biome: gut microbiome; feature: rumen; material: CR-attached | host: Bos | place: Iran: Karaj | collected 2018-10 | reverse complement strand
AGGGGCTCGAACCCTGGACACCCTGATTAAGAGTCAGGTGCTCTACCAACTGAGCTACGGGTGCATCCTTTTGTTTAGCGGGTGCAAAGGTACACACTTTTTTTGATTCCACCAAACTTTTTGGCGATTTTCTTTATAAAAAGTTACTGACGGGTGGCATGGAAGCCCTCCAGGTTCTCATATTTGCGCTTCATCATGCGTTTATAGATGTTACGAATCCACAATGGTTGGGTGAGGATGAAGGCCAGTCCGAGCACGCACATAAAGATATAGGTGTAGTTGACACCTACCAGTAAATGGCCCACGGCAACAATAACACCAGGACCGAAGAGAGCCACCATCTCAATAACAATCTGCATGCCGTTCTCGAAATTCCCTTTAGCAGTCATCTTCTGTTGCAGAGGAAGCGTCTGTTTGTTGTAAACGGCCAGTTGAAAGATGGTAAAGTGCATCAGACCCGCCGTAAGCAGCATATAGGCAAAAAGCATCAGAAGAGTGAACTTACCCGTAAACACAGCGGGCAACATAATAAGGAAGGGTACCAGCAGGATGGCACTATAGAACCAAAACTTAGCCTTGAGTAGAGCAATGATGTTCTCAGGATGTACCATCAGCAGATCGATATAGTTGCCTTCCTGACCCATAATCTTGATGAGAACCGTGACGCTATAGATAGCAAAACAATAGATGCACCAGAAATTGAGCATCATGGCGCCGTCGTAGATTGGGGTATAGGCCACCAGCGAAGAAAAAACGATGATGAGTGCCAGACTCATGATACAACGGCTGCGCATAGTCTTGTTGCGCATGTTCGACTTCAGTTCGATCTTCAGGTACTCGCCAATCAAACCGAAGCGGTTGAGGAAAGAGAACTGCGACACGTTCTTCAGCTCGCGCTCTTTTTTCTTGGATATCTCCTCGTAGACATATTTGAACTGGAAATGACGGTTGACAAAGAACATGGCAATCAGCAGTATAACGACTGTAGGCAGGAACCACCACGAGGCGCCAGCCACCTGATAGGTGTCGAGCATCCTGGAGAACGTTTCCTCCTTGAACTTCAGCAACAGCGGCGAAAACGGTACGGCATAGAGTAGGAGGGCGGGGATGACCCAGAGCACCTTACGGTTAATGAGCGTACGGAAGAACAGATAGACCTGACTGTTAAGCATAATGAGGAACACGCAGGCCACGAGTTCTGTAAGCACGGGCCAGAAGCCAGCTCCTGCAATCAGGATGATGTAAGAGTAGGGGAGGAACATGGCCAGCCAGAGCAGGTTATAGCCGCTCAAATGGGAAGAGACCAGAAAACACTCGATAGCCGTGTAGCGCGAGATAGGCTGAAGAATATAGGGTTTGACCATCATGCCAGGCGTGGTCTGCACAATAAAACGCAGTCCAAAGTCGATAGTCAGGATAATCGGCATAAAAGCAATCATCATGCCTGCCTCACCATCGGCCAGCATGGCAATGAGCCCCCCATATAATATAAGGTATAGGCCGAACATACCACCACCCATATAGATAAGCAGCTTGGCCCATTTATTCTGTTCGAAGACGGGACTGCGCTTATAGCCCAGATTTGTGTTCTTACGGAGCAGCCAATAGAGTTTAAGTCTGTTCATCGGAGATCAATAATTTCGGCGTTGGGGAAGTCTTTGGAGTTAAATTGGAATTGACTGTCGGGGATGTTCTGGCGCTTGATGTCAGTAATGTCGAACACGGTCCACTTCTTGTTTTGCAGCAGTTTCACCTGGGTAGGGTGATAAGTTGACTTGTTGACAGTAACGAAGAGTTCCTGGATCTTCTTGTTTTTATCGGTAGCTGTGAGATGAACCACATAGTCCTTGCCCGACTTGTTCAGTGTGGCGTCATACCCTTTCTTGTAAAGGTTGATAAAGTTATAGGGGTTGATTGCCTGTAACTGAGCTTCGGTTGGGGTGCTGATATTCACCTCGTCGTTGTTCTTGACGTAAGTCCACTGAGTCTTCCCGTCGAACCAGACGATGGCCACAGGGGTAGAGGCATGGAACTTGCGCCCCTTGAGCAGCAGGGTGCCACTGGTAGAGCCTTCACCAGCCGTCATCTTAAAGTTAGCCTTCACACCCTCTTTAACGGTAATAGTGGCTGCAGCCTTGTCGAGCACACTCTTAGGCGTCTGCGCCGATGCTGTGAATAGTGAATTGAGAGCAAACAGTGCCATCATCATCACTCTTAAAATTATCTTTTTCATCATTTTTATCCTTTAATCTTTTTACCTTTCTTCTTTTTTACTTTAACTCATGTTACTTAGCAGGTTGTTCAGACTGTTCTCGTCCTGAATCATTACCTCACGGGGCTTGGAACCCATGGCTGATCCTACGACACCGGCTTTCTCTAACTGATCCATCAGTCGACCGGCACGGTTATAGCCGATAGCGAACTTACGCTGGATGAGAGAGGTTGAGCCACTCTGTTCGCGGACAATCAGACGGGCGGCATCCTCGAACAGAGGATCGATATGCTGCATGTCAACCTCGCCTCGACTACCACCGTCGCCCATGTCTGTCTCAGGCATATCAGGCTCTGGCAACTCGAATGGCATGCCATAACTCTGCTGCGAGGCAATGAACTCGTTGATGCGCTCTACCTCAGGCGTGTCAACGAAAGCACACTGTACACGTACAGGCTCTGAACCGTTAAGGAAGAGCATGTCGCCTCGTCCTATCAACTGCTGAGCACCAGTACGGTCGAGAATGGTCTTGGAGTCAATACCTGCCGACACCTTGAAAGCTATACGGGCTGGGAAGTTGGCCTTGATATTACCTGTAATAATGGTGGTAGTAGGACGCTGGGTTGCAATGACCATATGGATACCCACGGCACGTGCCAGCTGGGCAATACGGGCAATAGGCAACTCTATTTCCTTGCCCGCAGTCATAATCAAATCGCCGAACTCATCGATAATCACAACAATATATGGCATGAAACCGTGTCCGCCACGAGGTGGAATTTTACGGTCGATGAACTTCTTATTGTACTCTTTGATATTACGGGCACCAACTTCCTTCAGAAGGTCGTATCGGGTATCCATGAGTTTGCATAGCGAGTTGAGTGTACGCACCACCTTCGTGACATCGGTGATGATGGGATCAGACTCCTCATCGGGAACCTTAGCGAGGAAGTGGTTGATAAGCGGATTATAGATAGAGAACTCTACCTTCTTCGGGTCAACGAGTACAATTTTCAGCTCTGCCGGATGTTTCTTATATAATAAAGAGGTAACGATGGCATTCAGTCCCACAGACTTACCCTGACCGGTAGCACCAGCTACAAGCAGGTGTGGTGCCTTGGCAAGGTCGAACATAAACACCTCGTTGGTGATGGTCTTACCCAAGGCACAGGGCAACTCCATCTGACTTTCTTGGAACTTCTTGGAGTTCAAGATCGATTCCATCGACACGATAGAAGGCTTGGCATTAGGCACCTCGATACCCACCGTTCCCTTGCCTGGCATAGGTGCAATGATACGGATGCCAAGGGCAGCCAACGACAGGGCGATATCGTCCTCGAGTGAACGGACCTTTGTAATACGGATACCAGGGGCAAGCGTAATCTCATAAAGCGTAATGGTTGGTCCGACAGTAGCCTTGATACTGGCAATCTCGACTCCAAAAGTACGCAAAACTTCTACAATACGGTTTTTGTTGGCCGTCTGCTCAGCCATGTCTATATAAGGCTTGCCGTCGTTATCGTATTTTTTCAGCAGGTCGAGGGTGGGGTAGCGGTAATTCTCTAAATCACGCTTAGGATCGTAAGGTTCAAGGTCCTCCAGGTCGACGAGGGTCTGGGCATCAGCCTCTTCTTCATCGCCCTTGGCTACATCAACGGTCATATCGACATCACCATTAGGATCAATCTTCTTCTTGGGTCGACCAACCACAGCCTGCAGGTTCACATTGCCATATTCATCGCCGTTGTCTTCATCGTCGTTATTACCGTTCTCATAGCCCTTATCCTTGATAACAGCCTTGTCGTCGTGGAACTCCACCACCTGCTCGGCAGGATTGTCGAATACCTGAGGATCTTCCTCCATCTGTTGTTCATAGGATTCTATAGGCTCATTAGGGTCATTGTTCGTAATCTTAAACTTGACTTTATCAATGAACTTACTTGGATTCAGAAGCTTTCGGATAATAAGCACAGTCTCCATGGTCAGATAAATCAGGAAAGCAATCAGTACCAACGCCAAGATGGCCGTCAGACCAGGGGCGCCTATTAGATTCTCGAAATACTGGCAAACGTAAAGACCGTGGTCGCCTCCAGGGCTGAAGAAACTATCAGAGAAGAAAGGATCGAGGAACTTCGCCATGGTTACCGATGCCCAGACCATGAGAATCATCAGTGAGAGGAACCACTTCAGCAGGTTTACACGGTATGCCCGAATCAGGTGAATACCCAAGATGATCATAAACAGCGGGATAAGGAAAGCGGGCAGACCAAAGCAGCGTTTGATGAAATACCAGGCAGCATGGGCACCTATGCTACCACAGGTATTGGTAAACTCGTGGTTCTGATTCATAATCTCGCCCTCACGAAGATCTTCTATGATACTCTGATCGGCTGCTCCCGTGGAGAAATAGGAGACAAACGCCATACTCAAATAGAGCGCCAACAGAATGAGGAACACCCCGATAAAGGCGTTCAGTTTCTCGTTATGGAATATATTGTCAATGCTCAGCATCTTGGCGAAACCGCCACTGCTTTTCGTATTCTTATGATTCTTTTTCTTGGCCATAATCATTCTGATTTCATAATTTTGATGCAAAAGTAGAGGAAAAAAGTCAGATTTCATCATAAAATCGCTTTTTTTTTGTAATTTTGCACCAAGAAATGAAAAAGTTAATATATAATAAGGTTAGTAAGGAGGTAATTTCCAATCTCAAGAAGGTAGAATACAAAGGCCGGATATTTGTGATTATTAGTCAGAAAGAGGCAGAACGGGCAGTTGATTTTCTACTTACTCAACCCATTCTTGGCTTCGACACAGAGACGCGTCCAGCCTTCCGTAAGGGTGACTCGTTCAAGTGTTCGTTATTACAGGTAGCTGCACCCAATTGTTGCTTCCTGTTCCGATTGAACCACACAGGGTTATGTCCGGCAGTGGTAAGACTATTAGAAGATAAGACGGTGATGAAAGTGGGACTGGCTTGGAACAATGACTTACTGTCGCTACATAAGCTTGGTAATTTCAAGCCCGGCACATTCATGGATATTCAAGATATGGTCAGGGACTTCGGTATAGAGGACCAGAGTCTGGTGAAGATATATGCCAACCTGTTCGGGCAACGTATCAGCAAAGCCGACCGTTTGTCAAACTGGGAACGTGACGTGCTGAAGGAGTCGCAGAAGATATATGCCGCCATTGATGCCTGGGCTTGTATCCGTATCTTTGAGGAATTGACGCGTCTGAAGATGAGTGGCGACTACGAACTGGTAGTGAAAAATGAGGAGTTACAATTGAATAGTGAAGATCATGAAACAAGTATATCTTAAGAGAGGTAAGGAGGAGAGTATGCTGCGCTTCCATCCTTGGGTATTCTCTGGTGCCATCAACCAGATTGACAAAGGGATTGAAGAGGGAGAAATTGTTCGTGTCATTACAGCAAATGGCGATTTCATCGCAATCGGTCATTATCAGAATGGTTCGATAGCCGTTCGTGTGCTATCATTCCATGATGTACCCATCGACGCGGACTTCTGGATATCGCGCCTCTCATCGGCCCTTAAGATGCGTCAAGCCATTGGTATTGCCGATAATCCTGATAATAATACATATCGACTGGTTCACGGGGAGGGTGATCATTTGCCGGGGCTGGTAATCGACGTCTATGGTAAGACAGCTGTGATGCAGGCTCACAGCATCGGTATGCACCTCTGTCGTAAGGAGATTGCGGAACAGTTAGTGAAGGTAATGGACAGTCGTTTGGAGCATGTGTATTACAAGAGTGAGACGACGTTACCGTTTATGGACGAGATGCAGAACGGCTTCTTATATGGCGGTTCAGAAGAGAATATTGCCGTTGAGAACGGACTGAAATTCTATGTAGATTGGTTGCGCGGTCAGAAAACTGGTTTCTTCGTCGACCAGCGTGAGAACCGTGCCCTGCTGGAACGCTTTGCCAAAGGGAAGAGTGTTCTGAATATGTTTTGTTATACAGGCGGATTCTCTTTCTATGCCATGCGGGGTGGGGCGAAGCTCGTCCATTCAGTCGACAGTAGTGCCAAGGCCATCGAACTGACCAATCGTAATGTTGAACTGAATTTTCCTGGCGATACACGTCATCAGGCATTCTGTGAAGACGCATTTAAGTATCTGGAGCAGGCTGGTGACCAATATAACCTTATTATTCTCGATCCGCCTGCCTTTGCCAAACATCGTGGTGCATTGCACAACGCGTTGAAGGGCTATACCCGTCTGAATAATAAAGCCTTCCAAAAGATTCAGTCAGGTGGCATTCTTTTTACATTCAGTTGTTCACAGGTGGTTTCGAAGGATCATTTCCGGAATGCTGTTTTTACAGCAGCAGCGCAGGCAGGTCGTAAGGTGCGGATTCTACATCAATTGCATCAGCCCGCTGATCATCCTATCAACATTTATCATCCCGAAGGTGAATACCTAAAAGGTTTGGTGCTATACGTAGAGTGAAAAGTACATAGTGAATAGTAAAGTTGCCGATTTCATCGTGAAGCACTCGCTTCTATCTACTGAAGGACTACATCTTGTGGCCTTGAGTGGAGGTGCTGACAGTGTTAGCTTATTGCGTATTCTTCATGCTTTAAACTACCAAATTGAGGCTGTACATTGTAATTTCCATTTACGAGGCACAGAGAGTAATCGTGACGAGGAGTTTGTAAAATTACTCTGCAATAAGCTCAATATCAAACTCCACTTAATTCACTTCGACACAAAGGAATACGCAGAAATTCATCAATTAAGTATTGAGATGGCTGCTCGCGAACTTCGGTATCGTTATTTCGATCAATTACGTCAAGATATCGGAGCAGACTCTGTCTGTGTGGCTCATCATCGAGATGACAATGTGGAGACACTGCTAATGAACCTCATGCGTGGATCTGGTATCCATGGACTTACAGGTATTCGTTCGAAGAATGGTTATATCGTACGTCCGTTGCTATGCGTGAGTCGCCAGGAGATTGAAGAATATCTCGATTCCATCGGACAGGATTACGTAACTGATTCTACGAATCTGGCGGCTGATGTGTTGCGTAACCGTTTGCGTCTGAAGGTTCTGCCACTCCTAAATAAAATCAATCCTGGCGCTGTAGAGAACATCAATCGTTCCACCCAGTACCTGGCAGAGGCAGAACATGTGTATACAGAAGCAATTCGTCATGATATAGAACGGCTTGTCAGCTATACAACAGAAGGAGATAAACGGGTCGCTAAGGCTGACCTGAAGGAACTCCCATCTGTAGAATGTTTTATGCACGAATGGCTTAATGGTAATGGGTTTAATCGTACGCAGATAGCGCAAATAGTAGCATGTATCGATGATTCTGAAGCCGGTAGTGAGTTTACATCGAGTACACACAGTCTTGTTACGACTCATCAATACCTAATTTTAGCGCCTCAGGTTAAGTATATAAAACCGCTTCGTATACCTGAGCCCGGACGATACGCTTTTGAAGAAGGTCGTACTATTGATATCAAAGAGACAGAAGATATAACCATTTCAAAAACAAATGATTGTGCTACTTTGGATGCATCGAAAGTGCAATTTCCTTTAATGCTTCGACATATTCAATCTGGTGATCGTTTTCATCCTTTCGGCATGACTGGTTCAAAGCTTCTGAGTGATTACCTCACGGATCTTCATGTGTCACTTCATGAGAAGCGTCGTCAGTTGGTGGTGGTTGATGCAACCGGACAGATTATCTGGGTGGTTGGAAAACGTACTTGTCATTATCAACGAATTACGGCTGATACGACTCGTGTACTTCGTCTTACAATTATTTATCAGAATTGGCATTATGATAAATAAGAAGAGCGCAAACTATATAACAGTCTCCTATCTTATTAAAAATATTATTGTGATGAACGAGATTAAAAGCCTGGTAACAATTTAAATTTCCGTCGTAATTGACGCACACGTTCGATGTCTATTTCTGCAGAAACAGCTTGTTCTATGTTCGCAAGACAACTCACAACCGTTCTCCCTATGGGACTGATAACGGCACTCAATCCTTTATAATGACTATAACTATCGTCGCCAACACGATTACAACCAATCAGGAAAGCCTGGTTTTCAATAGCACGGGCACGTATCAGTATTTGCCAAGCGTTTTGTCGACTCTCAGGCCAGTTAGCAACGCAGATAATAGCATCATACTTTTTCTGTTCATTATAACGGACCCATTCAGGGAAACGCATATCAAAACAAGTGACCAATAGGAACCTAATGCCCTCATACTCTACTATGACGTTTTGCTCACCTGCCGTGTAGAAGCGGTCTTCTCCTCCATAATGGAATAAGTTGTATTTATCATAATATAGCTCATTTTGGTTCCGACCATTGATAAAAAAATGTCTGTTACGAAAACAGCCATCGGATGTTTGAACAGCCAGACTGCCTGCAATGGCACAATGACGAGCCATCGCTGTAGAACGCATCCATTGAAGCGCTACGGAACTTATTTCAGATTCCGCAATGCCTGTCGGCTCTGTGGCAAAGCCAGTTGCCCACATCTCTGGCAGTACGTAAAGGTCGCTTCCTGATGCAGAAGCCATGAGGTGCTCTGCCCTGCGAATATTCTCAAGTGGCCTCCCCCACACGATATCCAATTGTAAAATTGTTACTTTCATCTGATATAAAAATCTTGCGTCAGTTCTCGATACCATGGACTACGAACATTGGGTTCAATCTCAATGGTACCTTCTGACATATCTATCTTGCAAACAGGAGTTTGACAAAATTCAATTAATAATCTCTTTGGTTCTTTTCTTGGTGTAGTACGAACATGACATATACGCGAAACATATAGACCAACTTGTAGGGCTTCAGTGGCCATTAAATGATAGTTGTCGACAGGAATCACCACAGAAAACAAGCCCTCTGGCGCAAGTAATCTTTTGACAGCATAAACCAACATTTGGAAGTCGAGTGTATTCGTCTGTCGTGCCATTCTGCGCTGCAAATCAAGCGATTCCATCGAACATTCAGTTGGGAAATATGGGGGATTACAGACGACTGCATGGAAACGTTCTTCACACTCGAAAGAGTTAATATCTGCCTGTATTACTTCCACCCTATCGGCAAATGGTGATACTGCCACATTTTCACATGCCTGTGTAACGGCCTCGACATCAATGTCGATTGCTTTGACCATAGCATTTGGGTAACGTTGTGCCATCATAAGTGCTATAAGACCTGTTCCTGTGCCTATATCGAGGATCATAGTCTTTCCTTGGCCACCGGTTTTTGCCCAGGCTCCAAGAAGTGTACCGTCGGTACCAACCTTCATAGCACAGCGATGCTGTGAAATGGTAAATTGCCGGAATTGAAAGAAATCATTTGCCATATTCGTCTGCAAAGATAGTAAAAACCATCCATCGAATCAACCGATTAACACAGATTAATAGTCTATTTGGGTGATAATCGACAAAAAATGTGTAACTTTGCACCCAATTTTGTGACTAATATATAAAAGGATAATAAAGTATTTATAGAAAGTATATGAGTTTTCCCAATAAAAATTCAGCATTTCAGATGATAGCCGATATTGAAGGAGACTTCAAAGATTTAGTCGGTAACCAAACCCCTGAATCAGTTGCCATTTTGCCCGTTCGTAACCTGGTTTTGTTTCCTGGAGTTGTCTCACCGATTCTTATCGGCAGAGACTCCAGTAAGATATTGGTCCAGAAAGCAGAGAAACGTGGACAGATTATCGGTATTATATGTCAGCGTGACCCAGACACAGACATTCCCTTGCAAGAAGATCTTTATGAATATGGTGTGTATGGCAAGGTGATGAAGCAACTGACGTTACCCAATGGTAATATTACAACAATTGTTCAGGCACTTGGACGTATGCGACTGTTACGCATTACCCAGCGTAAGCCATATCTTGAAGGAGATGTGGAACCTGTACCAGAACTGGAGCCAGACAAACGCGACCGTGAGTTTAAGACAGCAATAGCCGATTTAAGGGAAATGGTAGAACAGTACATTAATATGTCAGAAGACATCCCCGATGAGGCCACGTTTGCCATTAAAAATATCAGCAATGATATCATGGCCCTAAACTTTGTCTGCTCGAATATGCCATTTGGTGCTAAGGAAAAGATGCGTCTGCTCGAAGCAGATTCTCTTAAGGAAAGACTGTTTGGTACGATGAAGATACTGAATCGCGAGATCAATCTCCAACACCTTAAGGCCGACATCCGCAACAAAACCCGTGAAGACATTGACGAGCAGCAGCGTAACTACTTCTTGCAGCAGCAGATTAAGAACATGCAGGCAGAGATTGGCAATGGCGACTCGATAGAAAAGCACGAACTATTGGAGAAGGCCGGTAAGAAACGTTGGCCGCTCGAAATTGAACACACTTTCTATAAGGAAGCCGACAAACTGGACAACCTGAACCCACAAAGTCCAGAGTTCAATGTACAGCTGAACTATCTGCAAACTTTTGTAAGCCTACCTTGGTTGGAATATACATCCGATGATCTGAACCTGAAGCGAGCACAAAAGATACTTGATCAGGATCACTATGGCATGGAAAAGGTCAAAGAGCGTATTCTGGAATATATGGCTGTACTGGCACTGCGTGGTGACCTGAAGAGTCCGATTATCTGTCTGTACGGTCCTCCAGGTGTTGGTAAGACTTCGCTGGGCAAATCGATTGCTGCAGCCATGAAGCGTAAATATGTACGTGTATCACTGGGAGGTGTACACGACGAGGCAGAGATCCGCGGCCATCGTCGTACCTATATCGGTGCGATGCCCGGTCGTATCATTAAGTCTATTCAGAAAGCTGGCAGTAGTAACCCAGTATTTATCCTTGATGAGATAGACAAGGTAACGCAGATGACTCATAACGGTGATCCTGCCTCAGCCCTGTTGGAAGTACTTGACCCAGAACAGAACAATGCTTTCCATGACAATTATCTCGATGTAGATTACGATTTGTCGAAGGTCTTATTTATTGCCACGGCCAATAACCTTGGTACGATTCCCAAGCCCTTGCTTGATCGCATGGAGATTATTGAAGTGAGCGGCTATATCACTGAAGAGAAAATCGAGATCGCCAAGCGTCACCTTATTCCCCGTGAGTTGGAAAATACAGGATTGAATGTGAAAGGTCTTAAGCCATCGTTCAACAAGGCAGCCATTGAGATGATCATTGAGCGTTATACCCGTGAAAGCGGTGTTCGTCAGTTGGAGAAGCAAGTGAACAAGTCACTGCGCAAGATCGCTTACAAGCGACAGATGGAAGATAATGCCGACTACAAGAAGATCACCCCTGCAGAAATTGAAGACCTATTGGGTAAGCCTCCTTTCTATCGCGATATCTATCAAGGTAACGACTATGCAGGTGTTGTTACAGGATTGGCATGGACGTCAGTAGGCGGTGAGATTCTGTTTATTGAGACCTCGCTCTCGAAGGGAAAGGGTTCTAAACTCACGCTGACGGGTAATTTGGGTGATGTCATGAAGGAATCGGCTATCCTGGCTCTTGAATATGTGAAAGCCCATGCCGAGACACTGAATATCGACTACCGTATCTTCGACAACTGGAACATCCATATTCACGTTCCAGAAGGTGCTACGCCTAAAGATGGCCCATCGGCTGGTATCACGATTGCCACGTCGATTGCTTCTGCCCTTACCCAGCGCAAGGTGCGCAAGAACACTGCGATGACAGGTGAGATTACCCTGCGTGGAAAGGTCCTGCCTGTAGGCGGCATCAAGGAGAAGATTCTGGCTGCTAAGCGAGCAGGTATCACGGATATTGTAATGTGTCGAGAAAACGAGAAAGATATCAATGAGATTCCCGATGTATATCTTAAAGGCGTAACATTCCATTATGTTGAGAATGTACAGGATGTATGGAACTTCGCCCTAACCGATGAGATTGTTAAGCATCCGCTGGATTTCACTATTCCCGAAGAGAAAGAAGAAAAGAAATGACGTTCAAGGTAGAACATAGCGACCAAGCAAGCGATGCCCGTGCAGGTGTGATTACCACAGACCATGGTCAGATACAGACTCCCATCTTTATGCCAGTCGGAACGGTAGGTAGCGTAAAGGGGGTACATTTCTCTGAACTACGTGAACAAGTGAAAGCTCAGATTATCCTGGGCAACACCTATCATCTATATCTACGTCCTGGACTTGATATTCTTCGCAAGGCAGGCGGTCTGCATAAGTTTAACACATGGGACCGACCTATTTTGACAGACTCTGGCGGTTTTCAGGTATTCTCTCTTACAGGTATACGTAAACTTAGCGATGAGGGGTGTGAGTTCCGCAGTCACATAGACGGCTCAAAACATTTCTTTACCCCAGAAAACGTGATGGATACGGAGCGTGCTATCGGAGCCGATATCACGATGGCATTTGATGAGTGTCCTCCAGGTCAGAGCGATTATCAATATGCTGCTAAGAGTCTGAAACTTACGCAGGGATGGTTAGAACGTTGTGTGAAGCGTTTCAATGAAACAAAACCGCTATATGGTTATCATCAAACACTCTTCCCGATTGTACAAGGCTGTACCTATAAAGATTTGCGTCAGGATGCAGCCAAACATGTGGTGGATATGCTGGGGAAGTTGAACGACGGTGGTGGTGCTTCTATTGGTGGACTGGCCGTGGGTGAACCTACAGAAGTGATGTACGATATGATTGAGGTAGTGAATGAGATTTTACCCAAGGATCGACCACGTTATTTGATGGGGGTCGGCACACCTCAGAATATCCTCGAGGCTATTGAACGAGGTGTTGATATGTTCGACTGTGTGATGCCAACGCGTAATGGTCGTAATGCCATGCTCTTCACTTATGAGGGTACGATGAATATGCGTAACAAGAAGTGGGAAGATGACTTCTCCCCCATTGATCCAGATGGCTGTGATATTGACCGCATCCACTCCAAGGCATATCTGCACCATCTTTTCAAGGCACAGGAACTATTGGCCATGCAGATTGCTTCGATCCATAATCTGGCCTTCTACCTGCGACTTGTCACTGATGCCCGTGAGCATATTGTGGCAGGTGATTTCGTAACGTGGAAACGTTCTGTAATCGAACAATTAGGACAAAGACGATGAACGAAAAGATAAAGTCCATAGTAAGAAAGACAAAAATCCTCTGGCAGAAATTAAAGAATCTGAGGAAAATAATAAAGGACGTCAGACTGTTCTCACGTCTCGACAGATATATTACGGTGAAATTTATCGGCACCTATATCTATTCGATTCTCCTAATTATATCCATTTCCATCGTGTTCGACGTGAATGAGAATCTGGCAAAGTTCTCAACCTATGGTGCACCCCTGAAAGCCATTGTGTTCGACTATTATGCCAACTTCGTGCCATATTTTGCCAACTTATTCTCTCCATTATTCGTCTTTATTGCCGTCATTTTCTTTACCTCGAAATTAGCTGGTAACTCTGAAATTATCGCGATGCTTGCTGCAGGTGTCAGTTTTAAACGTTTGCTCAGGCCTTATATGATCTCTGCTGCTATTATCGCCATTGTAAACTTCTACTTAGGATCCTATGTGATTCCGCATGGCAATGTGGTTAGACAGGACTTCGAGGCAAAATACAAGAACAAGAAGAAGAACTTATCGGCTACTAACGTGCAGTTGATTGTTGGCCCTGGTACGATTGCCTATATGCAGACCTACGATGACCGTTCGAAGACAGGTTATGGTTTCTCGCTTGACAAGTTTGAGAACAAGAAACTGGTAAGTCACATGACGGCCTCTATCATCCGCTACGACTCTATCAGCGAAGCCCGTTACCATTGGAAGGCAACCAACTATAAGATCCGTACACTAAAGGGACTGAGGGAGGAAATAAAAACGGGTAACGTGATTGATACCCTGATACAGATGGAGCCGATGGATCTGGTATTCTCGAAAGGTCAGCAGGAAACGTTAACATCACCTGAGCTCAAGCAATATATCTCGAAACAAGTAGAGCGTGGCTCAGGTAATGTCGTGCAGTATGAAGTGGAATATCATAAGCGTATTGCCACATCGTTCGCCTCATTCATCTTGACCATCATCGGTGCCTCACTTTCCAGTCGTAAGCGCAAAGGAGGTATGGGACTCTACCTGGGTATTGGACTGGCCCTTTCGTTTACCTATATCCTTTTGCAGACGGTTAGTGCCACATTTGCAATTAATGCCGACACGCCCCCAATGCTGGCAGCGTGGATACCTAATATATTATATGTATTTATTGCATATTTCTGTTATCGACAAGCACCGAATTAAATGAAATTTGAAGAAACATATTTGAATGACAATATACTCGATGCGCTTTATGATATGCGCTTCGAAGAAATGACACCTATACAGGAACGTTGTATCCCAGAAATACTTGACGGCTATGATGTGCTGGGTGTGGCACAAACAGGAACGGGTAAGACTGCCGCCTATCTTCTGCCAATCCTCTCACAGCTCGATGATGGTGGGTTTCCTAAGGATGCCATCAACTGCATCATTATGTCACCCACCCGGGAACTTGCCCAGCAGATAGATCAGGCTATGCAGGGATTTGGTTATTATCTGGATGATGTTAGCAGCGTGGCCGTATATGGCGGTAACGACGGTGGACGTTATGAACAGGAGTTGAGAGGTATGCGCCTTGGTGCTGATGTTCTAATAGCGACGCCAGGACGTTTACTGAGCCATCTGAAGGTTGGTAATCTGGATCTGTCGCGTTGCAGTTTCTTTGTACTCGATGAAGCCGACCGTATGCTCGACATGGGATTCATTGATGACATCATGAAGATTGTAGCAGAATTGCCTGCATCGTGTCAGCGCGTGATGTTTTCTGCAACAATGCCACCAAAGATACGTGAATTAGCTGTTACGCTGCTTCACAATCCCGTAGAAGTGAAGATTGCCGTATCAAAACCTGCAGAAAAGATCCAACAGTCGGCCTACGTATGCTATGAGCCACAGAAGCTAAAGATTATTAACCATCTCTTTAAAAGTGGTGATCTGAAGCGTGTTATCATTTTCTCAGGAAAGAAAAACAAGGTAAAGGATATTACCCGTAGTTTGAAGCAGATGCATATTAATTGCGACCAGATGCATAGTGACCTGAGTCAGCAGGAGCGCGATGAGGTCATGTATCGCTTTAAGGCTGGTAAGACTGATGTACTTGTCGCTACTGACATTGTGGCACGTGGTATAGATATTGATGACATCCGTATTGTTATCAACTACGACGTACCCCATGACGCAGAAGACTATGTACATCGTATCGGTCGTACTGCCCGTGCTGATCGTGATGGACAAGCCATCACCTTTGTCTGTGAGCAGGACTTCGACCGCTTCCATCAGATTGAACATTTCTTAGGTAAAGAGGTCGAAAAGACACCTGTACCAAAAGAACTGGGTGAGACTCCTAAATATACGGAACGTGCTCATAAACGTCCCAATACACGTCGACACGGCCGTTGGCACAGCAAAGGACATAAGAAAAAAGGATCATGATATGTTGACACTACCTATTGCAAAGATTAATCTTGGATTAAACGTCGTTGAGCGTCGTCCAGATGGTTACCACAATCTGGAAACCGTGTTTTATCCTGTCCCCATTCAGGATGCTCTTGAGGTGTTTGAAATGGATTCTCAGTTTCCTTCAGATGTTGACTGTGATCTGAAGGTTACCAATATCCATATTGAAGGTGATGAACAGAAGAATCTGGTGGTTAAAGCCTACAACCTGCTTAAGCAGGACTTCCCTACCCTGCCTCGTATCCATGCTCATCTCTATAAAGGGATCCCCACACAAGCTGGCATGGGGGGCGGCTCCAGTGACTGCGGTTTTATGATTACCCTATTGAATGAACAATTCAAGTTGGGGCTTTCAGAGCAACAAATGATAGATTATGCAGCAAAGTTAGGTGCCGACTGCGCTTTCTTTATTCTGAATTGCCCTGCCTATGCAGAAGGTATTGGAGAAAGACTAATGCCTATTGATATCGATCTGAGTGGTTGGTATCTGGCTGTGGTTCGTCCTGCAATTCCAGTCTCTACCAAAGAAGCATTCTCACTCATCACTCCACAGAGACCTGTCAAGAACTGTCTGGATATCGTTAACCAGCCAGTAGAGACCTGGCGCGAGGAATTAACTAATGATTTCGAGAAGAGTGTCTTTGCGATTCATCCAGAAATAGGAGCTATCAAAGATAAACTGTATGAGATGGGGGCTGTATATGCTGCTATGTCTGGTAGCGGCAGTTCATTATTCGGACTATTTCATGAGTCTGTAAGCCTTGAAACGTTTGATGCTGAAGGCACGTTTAAGACCGTTATTCGTTTGTGATAAAAATGGGCTCGCGATTCACATCGAGAGCCCATAACAACACAAACACAAATACGGTTCAAAGAACCGCTATAGGTTACTGAATGCCATCTTTGCGCAGTTTCTCCTGCCACTTCCATGCACTCTTCAAAACTTCTTCTGTAGGCGTTTCTGCCTTCCAACCCAATACTTTATTGGCCTTGTCGACATTACCCCATACTTGCTCGATATCGCCTTCACGACGTGGGGCGTAAGTCCAATTAACCTTAACACCTGTAGCTTTTTCGAAGCCTTCTACCACTTCAAGTGTTGAGAGACCTTTACCTGTACCGATATTGAAAATCTCAACAGCATCTGTATCAGGCTGATCAAGTACACGTTCCATGGCCTTTACATGCGCCTTTGCCAGATCGACCACATAGATATAGTCGCGGATGCAGGTCTTATCTGGCGTGTTGTAGTCGTGTCCAAATATCTTCAGCTGTTCGCGGATACCCATGGCTGTCTGAGTGACGAATGGAATCAGGTTCATAGGAACACCATTTGGCAACTCACCAATCAGAGCCGTTGGGTGGGCACCAATAGGATTGAAATATCTCAGGATCACACTCTTAATCGGTGCGCCAGAATGGATATAGTCCTGGATAATTTCCTCGTTGATCTGCTTCGTATTACCATAAGGCGACATAGCCTTCTGTACAGGAGCATTCTCTGTAACAGGAAGATTCTCTTGCGAAGGCTGTCCATAAACCGTACAACTCGATGAGAAGATGATACCCTTAACGTTGTACTTAGGCATCAGTTCGAGCAGATTAATAAGTGACATGAGATTGTTGCGATAGTATAACAACGGTTTCTCAACACTCTCACCGACTGCCTTCGAAGCAGCGAAATGGATGATTCCTTCAATCTTCGGATACTTCTTGAACACGCCTTCGAGACCTTCAAGATCACAGCAGTCTACTTTCTCAAATGCAGGACGTATACCGGTAATCTTTTCAATACCGTCAATCACGTTGGCATTAGAGTTTGATAGGTTGTCGATAATAACCACCTCGTAACCTGCCTCTTGCAATTCAACAGTGGTATGGCTTCCTATGAAGCCAGTACCACCTGTTACTAAAATAGTTTGTTTCATTTTCCCTTATTGTTTTAATTATTTTATCCACCAAAGTTATCGTACATAATTGACTCTGGATCTACGCCGAGAGAGTCGAGCATAGATACCACGGCCTTCGACATTGGGCCAGGACCACACATGTAGTACTCGATATCCTCGGGAGCCTCGTGGTCCTTCAGATAGGTGTTCAGCATCACCTGATGAACAAAGCCTGGAGTGTACTTTACACCATCTGCATCGGCTGCTGGGTCTGGACGGTCCAGAGCCAGGTGGAAGTGGAAGTTAGGATACTCCTTCTCCAAGCCCAGGAAATCGTCGAGATAGAACACCTCGTTCAGCGCACGAGCACCATAGAAGTAGTGCATTTCGCGATCCTTGGTGTGTAGCGTCTTGGTCATATGCATGATCTGAGCACGCAGAGGAGCCATACCAGCACCACCACCAACCCAAATCATCTCCTTCTTCGAGTCGAAGTGTGGGTGGAAGTCGCCGAAAGGTCCGCTCATAATCACCTTGTCGCCAGGTTTCAGCGAGAAGATGTATGAAGATGCGATACCAGGGTTCACTTCCATAAAGCCACTCTTATCGGGTTTGAACGGAGGCGTTGCGATACGAACGGTGAGCATGAACACATCACCCTCAGCAGGATAGTTGGCCATAGAGTAGGCACGAATGGTGTCCTCTGGGTTCTTACACTTAAGTGGGAAGAGTCCGAACTTCTCCCATGATGGCAGATACTCATCGCCAATGAGAGACTTATCGAAGTCCTTATCATAGTCGATGCAATCAAACTTAGGAATCTTAATCTGGGCATACGATCCAGGCAGGAAGTCCATGTGCTCGCCAGCAGGCAGCTGCACTTTGAACTCCTTGATGAAGGTAGCCACGTTCTTGTTGGAAATAACGGTACACTCGTACTCCTTAACACCCAGAATAGACTCATCTACATGAATCTTCAAGTCGCCCTTAACCTTGCACTGGCAACCCAGACGCCAATGGTCCTTGATCTGCTTACGGGTGAAGTGAGGCTTCTCTGAGTCGAGAATCTCGCCACCGCCCTCAAGCACCTGAACCTTACACTGTCCACAGCTGGCCTTACCACCACAGGCTGAGGGCAGGAAGATGCCGTTCTGGTTGAGGGTAGCCATCAGGTTGTTGCCCTGAGGTACGTTGAGCACCTTATCGCCATTTACTGTAATATTCACATTGCCGCTGGGACTGAGATACTTCTTAGCCACCAACAGGATAATCACCAGCAAGATGATTACCAGGAGAAATACTCCTATACTATATGCTATAAACTGTGCCATACCTTATTATATATTAAGTCCAGAGAAACACATCATCGCCATAGCCATGAGGCCCACGGTGATAAACACGATGCCGAGGCCCTGCAGAGGCTTGGGCACATCCGAATACTGCATCTTCTCGCGGATGGCACCCATAGCCACGATGGCCAGTGCCCAACCGATACCAGAGCCGAAGCCATAAACGATGGCATCCCAAACGCTGGTGATGGCCTGCGAGTTAGAGGAATCCATCAGAATGCGCTGCTGCATGAACAGCGAAGCACCCATGATAGCGCAGTTTACGGCAATCAGAGGCAGGAAGATACCCAGCGCAGCATAGAGCGATGGTGAGTACTTCTCTACAGTCATCTCAACCAACTGCACCATACCTGCAATCACGGCGATGAAGAGAATGAACGACAGGTAGCTGAGGTCGACACCATCAACAAGACAGTCGGGCCCCAGCACCTTAGTCTGCAACAGATAGTTAACAGGAACGGTCACGGTGAGCACGAAGGTAACAGCGAGACCGAGTCCCAGCGAAGTCTTCACAGTCTTCGACACAGCCAGATAAGAGCACATGCCGAGGAAGAAGGCGAAGATCATATTGTCGACAAAGATCGACCTGAATAGTAATGATATTGCGTGTTCCATATCTT
>JAEEGG010011215.1_pt1 | contig 19626 bp, 6 predicted proteins | sample 9134161 | NCBI WGS metagenome assembly JAEEGG01 (sample SAMN16246543, study PRJNA631951) | gut metagenome | biome: gut microbiome; feature: rumen; material: CR-attached | host: Bos | place: Iran: Karaj | collected 2018-10 | reverse complement strand
TTTTATTTATTACAATTTTCTGCATATCATTAATAGGTATGCAGAATGCATTTTCGCAAGTTACCTTGTCGGTATGGAACGGATCTGCCATTGATACCGCATGGTTCCACGACAACCGCAATGCTACTGAGTTTTACATTTGGACAGGAGCTCAACTTAAAGGTCTGTCGGTATTGATTAATTCCTACGAAACATTTGCAGGAAAGATTGTTCATGTCCAGAATCCAGACCATCCGGACGAGCCAGTTGTCATCGACTTGGACAACAAGACTTGGAAAGAAATCGGTACAGGTTATCAAGGACGAGAATTCCAAGGTCAGTTTTATGGGCATAATTGTGTTATTAAAAACATAGTTACATCTCCTACAGGATGGAAATCATACATCGGGCTTTTCGGAAAAATCACATCTTCGAGTGCAGGACCCGCTGGTGTACGCGATGTAAATTTAACAGGAAGAATAATTTCCCACTGGGGTACTATTGGCGGTATTGCCGGCCATATTACAGGAACAGCTGCAAACCGTGCATACATTAGCAATTGTACATTCAATGGAGAAGTAACTGGCTCAAGCACAATCGGTGGTATTGTCGGAACTATTGCTGGCTACTGCGACATTACCGACTGCGCCGTGGCAGGAACGGTTTTAGTTTTCGAAAGCACAGTCGGAGGAATTGTTGGTTCTTCAGGTGGAAGTTCTAATTTTATTACTGGATGTTCTAATGCTGCATGGATAACTGCCCCAGAAATTGCTGGTGGAATTATAGGCTCAATGAGTGGGGTTACTGTAAAATATTGTCACAACGCTGGAAATGTATATGGAAATTATGTTACTACTGGTGGTATAGCTAGCAATGGAAATAACATATTATACTGTATTAATACGGGAACCGTTAACATGGGAGGATGTATTACAGGAGCAAGCAGTGTAGGAAGCATGTCTTACTGTTATTATGACAATCAAAGAAGCGCAAGTACAATGACAGGTGTACGCACAGTAGCAAACGATGCTACACATGCTAACGGACTCACACATTCCCACCTCATTGCGACAGCAGATGATGTAATGCCTGATGGTTTAGGTGGTACAGCAAGCGAATGGACAACCCATTTTGCATTCAAGGCTGGACACTACCCAATTCCGAAGAACCTTGCAACAAAAACTGCTGGAATAATAGCATCTGTACCTATCAATTTACCAGATTCTCCAGATATTGCATACTACAACGAACCCGCCAACTTCACTTTGGTTGATGGATATGCATACACAACAGATGATCCCGACCATAACATAATCACAATAGTCGGTACGGATGTAACAGTTGGCACCAATGAAGGCGCTGTACTTATCACAGTGACCAATACAGGAGCTGGACTGAGAGACGATGAATTATGGAGCAAAACTTTCATAATTGAAAATCCATATACAACAGCTCAAGAACTTACTATTGATAACTTAAGCGACCTCGAGGCTTTCCGTAATGCTGTAAATAATGGTATAAACGGAAAATATCAAGGTAAATCTGCTTACGATGGATTCAAGGGAATCACGATAAAGATTACTGCAGACATAAATATGGGTGGCATCAGTAGCTGGTCGCCTATTGGAACCTACGAGCATCCTTTCAAGGGAACCCTCGATGGTCAATGCCATTTGCTAAGTAATCTTACCGTGGAAAGAGATTATGCACACAATTCTGGACTTTTCGGTGTTCTCAACAGTGCAAAAATCAAAAATATAAAGGTAACAGGAAATGTACATTCTAGAACCTTGTATGTCGGAGGTATATGCGGTCGTACAAAAGGTGCAGTCGGTGACTCGACTGTATTCACCAACTGCCATTTCTACGGAACTGTAAGCAACGAAAGCTACTACATTGGCGGCATAATTGGATATGCTGGTCCATACTGCGTAGTTGAAAACTGTTCTGCTGGAGGTAGTGTAACAACAATATCCTACAATTGTGGTGGTATTATAGGTAATTCCGGTGGTGCATTAAGAGTAGAAAACTGCATTAACATCGCAGAAGTAAAAGGTTTGACACAGGTAGGCGGTATAGTCGGATATTCTGACAACAACACGACTAAAATATATAACTGCCTGAATGCTGGTAATGTATATGGAACTTCTGGAAATACAGGAGGTATAGTATCTTACACAAGAACTAGCAAAATAGAACACTGTATAAATACAGGAACAGTAAGTTCTGGCGGTAGCATAGTCGGTAAAGCCAAAGACGACAACACATCAAATTTCAAATATAATTATTACGATAGCCAGCGGTCTGTAAGAGGCGGTGTAAATGGGGACGATGTTACCACAAGCGAAGGAGCAATCGGCAAAACCACATCCGAACTTTTAGCTCTTACTGATGCTACTTTTAACGACAAGTGGAACTATGTAAGCGGTAGTTATCCTACACCAAAGAATGTTGGTTGCGACATCCCAACAGATGCTATTAATAACCTTGTGATTGTTGCGGCTGCACCTGCAATATTCGATGATGAAGACAACTACACCAATCTACAGCATAATATCACACTTGGCGCAAATGTGTCATGGGTAAGCAACAATGCTGATATTATATCAAACACTGGAATTGTTGGTACTGTAGTAGGAGCTGTAGTACTCACAGCAAAAACAATTAGTGAAGATGTGTTGGAAGGAATAGAATTCAAAAAGAAAGTTCTTGCCAGCGTAGCTGATATTAGCGACCCATTGATGATTACAAGTGCTGCCGAACTAGCGGAATTCCGCGATGCTGTCAATGCAGGTCTTGATGGCTCTTTCAAGGGAAATATGAACCTTGATGGATACTGCGGTAGAAGATTCCAACTGTCTGCCAATATCAGTCTAACAGATCCGGAATGGGAACCTATAGGAACATCAACAAATCCTTTCCGTGGAGAATTTAATGGTGATGGATTCAAAATAGACGGACTTACAGTAACAAGAACAGTTGCATATTCTGGACTGTTCGGTTATGTATATTCAAGCTGTGGTGGTGGCATAAAGAATCTTGTTGTAGAAGGAACAGTATCGGGCACATCGTATGTTGGTGGTATCTGCGGAAATGCCGTAGGTCTTAACACAACCACATATTGTACAATTGAGAACTGCCACTTCAATGGTGAAGTCAGGGCAACAAGTTCATACGCTGGCGGTATTGTCGGATATATGGGCAACTACACCAAGACCAAATACTGCACAACATCCGGTGAAGTTTTCAGTACTAGTTCTTATGCTGGTGGTATAGTAGGAAAAACCAATGGATACGCTAGTTCTGGCTATGACAATTTCTGTACATACCAGCGCGACAGCGTGCTCAACTGTATAAACAACGCAATTGTTACTGGTACCGCACACGCAGGTGGTATCTGCGGACACAACGCCATGTCGAATGTTTCCTACTGCCTAAATGCAGGTGAAGTAAAGGCTAGAGCAAATGCTTCATCTTTCGGTGGAATCGTAGGAACTAACGAAATAACTCGAGGTAAAGTGTCACAATGTCTTAATGTATATAACTTTAACGGATTCGAAGGCAATATCATTGGTGTTGACAAGGATACTATAACAACAATTTGTCCACGCACCGATGCCGACATAAACTACTACGACTCAATACATTGTGCAATTGGAGTAAAGAATGAAGCAAATGGCACAGGAAAACGCACTAGCGACCTTGTCGGCTCCTTGCCATCCACATTTACAAGTGATAGATGGTGGATAAAAGCAGGCTACTACCCTATGCCTATTAACGCATCGGGTTCGTATCCATCCAATCCATACGCAATCGCATTGAATCCTACATTGGTTGCTGGTTCACCTGCAACCCTTGCCATTGGCGGTCCTGGCACATCTGATAGTGACCCCGACTATGTAAATACCAACCAGATGACTACCCGTGACTTCACTATTATCACAAGCGATGGACAGACATGGACTGCTCCAGATGATGGAATTCTTGATGTCAACGGTAGCAATGTTTGGGTTAATTCCCCGAACTACAGACGTACATACTTGACGGTATCTTTAGGTGGTTACAGCAAGCAAATGTACTTTGCAAACAGCTTGTACGTTCCGCCAATAGCAATTCGTGACATTAATGAACTGAAAGCTTTGCGCGATGCAGTAAACAGAGGTAGCATCGGTTCATTTATGGCTTGTCTTTACGATGAAGGAACAGGAAAACCTCAGAAAAAAATTGTAAATGGAGTCCCAACCGATGAGTATGCAATTGAAGAGGCTTTCAATGTAAATGGTTACAAGGGCGTAAATTTCTACCTTGTAAATAATGAAGGTACATATTTCGAAGTTGATCTGACAAACTCTAACTGGTCTCCTATTGGAACTTCCACATACATATTCAAGGGCAGTTTCCATGGAAAAGGGAATAAGATAAAAACACTTAGAACCAACGCCACCTATGCTGGTCTTTTTGGATATGTAGAAGGCAGTGTCATAGATAACCTTAATGTTCAAGGCTATGCTTATGTCAATCCAACCACTGGTGCAATAAGCAGCGATGGTGCTACCGTATATGGTTCTTCATATATAGGCGGTTTAGTTGGTTTTGCTAAAAATGCAACAATACGAAACTGCCATATTGCTGCTATTGTTAACGGTACAGGTTCGTATGTCGGTGGTATCTGCGGAAAATCTGTCGGTACAGTAATCGAAAACTGCGACTTCTCTGGCAAGGTAATAGCTACTGTTGACTATTCCGGAGGTATTTGCGGATATGCAGATGCTAGTTCAATTGTTTCGTGCACCAACGCAGGAACAGTTTCCGGAGCAAGCTATGTAGGCGGTATGGTCGGAAAGAGCGACAATGGTTCGACAATCCAATTCTGCAACAACGGAGGAAACATCTCATCCACAACCGAAATCACAGGTGGTATATGCGGAAATATGGAAAACTCATCTATGATAGAATATTGTATTTCTACAAGTGGCGTTAACATTGGCGGTGCTATACTCGGTACAAAGGACGATGCATCTACAATATCCGGCTGCTTCTACGACACCCAAAGATGCGACAGGGAAGGCGGTTCGGGAACAACTGGCAAACTCACTTCAGAAATGCTTGGAAACGGACTAAGAAGTGCTCTTAGCACAACACATTGGGCTTACTCGCCTAGCCTCTACCCTGTACCATCGAATCTAACCGGACAAGCAGGTGCTACACTTGCTGCCATACCTCTGACACTTGATGAGAGAGGCAATACCACCAATCATCAGACATATCGCGCTGTTAGTAAGAATTTCGACCTTGTTGTTCCATCAGGAGCATCTTGGGCAACCAGCTGCGTTCACAATGATGAAACAGACAGGACTTACCTGACAATAACAAGCAATGTTCCTACTGTTGATGGTTCGGAGAACGATTGTGCAAATATCTTTGTGAAATACAACGATAACTACCATGTAAAATCATTCTTCGTACAGAACCCGACTATTGAAAACCCAATACTCATCGAATCGTTGACTCAATTCATAAAATTCAGGAAGGCTGTCAATGATGGTGAAATAGGTTCGTATAAGGGTATTGTAAACGAAGGTGGTTTTACAGGAAAGAATTTCAAGTTAACTGTGCCTATCGACCTTGCAACAGGCACCGATGTAAATGTTAAAGACGATTTCTTGCCAATTGGTACATCAAAATATCCTTTCAAGGGTAATTTCGATGGTGATAACAATACCATAAGCAACTTCACGATAAACGGCAACGGCACAAACAATAACTCTCCTACATCATATCGTGCACTATTCGGATATGCAATTGGTTCGACAATTGAAAACATTAAGATAAGGTGCACATCAGATGGCATTTCTGGTTCCTCGTATGTTGCAGGTATATGCGCATATATTCGCGGTGTAGATGGCGACAACTATGCCAACATTAGGAACTGCTCGTTCATCGGCAAAATTTCATCTACCAGCAGTTATGTGGGAGGTATCTGCGGTTATGCATACTACTATACCAACATCGACACCTGCGAAGTTGCCGGCACAATAAACGGCGGTTCTTCATATACAGGTGGTATAGTTGGATACGCAGGCGGTAGCTCCGACTACAGGAACTATGTACGCAGCTGTATCAATGTAGCCGATGTAGGTGGTATCAACTTAGTCGGCGGTATATGCGGTAACAATGCAACAAGCGATATCCTGTTCTGTGAAAACGGAGGAAATATCAATGGTGCTGTTTATAGCACTGGTGGTATATCTGGAAGCAACAGCGGAGATATTTTGTACTGCCTTAATACATCAAATGTAAGTACCGGCGGTGCAATTACAGGAAATGGAACAAACTGCCATTACAATTACTATGATAGAACAAGATGCTCAGTAAATGGTATAGCAAACGACCGTAATGTAAGCAGTGATAACGATGGCGCAGCAATTGGACTTACACCTCAGCAAATGATAGGCACAAGCCCAACGGGACTCATCGGCACAAACTGGTCTGATACATACTGGAATTTCTCAGCAGGAATGTTCCCGACACCGAAGAACCACTCGTCCAATATAACAAGTGTAGCTGCTATGCCAATCTTCGTAAACGAACCTGAATCTGCACAAGTATGGAACGGAACAATTGTTGACTTTAATTTAGGCTCATCAGAAAACATTTGGACTGTCGATTGTGAACATGATTATGTAAAAATTGTTCCTGCATCTCTACCAACAGCGTTTGTAGACGCTACAGATAATATTCCAGTAGGAGAAATGGGTTCAGCAATAATTACAGCAACAATTGGTGAGGCACACAAGAATTATATTGTTACATCTGCAAATCCCCCCGACAGCCTTTCTATCAAGAACTATGCAGAACTTGTTGCTTTCCGTAATGCCGTTAACGCAAGAGGTTCTGGCAAATATAAAGGTGTCCTCAACAGTAATGGATATGTAGGCATAACATTCTACATTATAAATGATATAGAAGTCCTTGATTCTGAAGGCCCTTGGGTAACAATCGCCAATGAACCGGGCGCATTCTTTGCCGGTAACATTAACGGAAAAGACGCGGATGGAGGAATACATACCGTATCCAACCTTAATTTCAATACCCCTGACGAAGTATCGTTCTACGGAGGCTTTATTGGTAGACTATACAATGGTTACATTAAGAACCTTATAGTAAAAACTGGAGATGGTGCTTATACATATACAACAAAACCTGATGGACACTTCGGCGGTATATGCGCATACATATCGGGACAGTCGTCAACATTGTTAGGCGAAATTGAAAACTGCAAATTCTACACTGGCGACAATGGTTCAGTTAAAGCAATGCGTGACAATGGCACAGGTGGTGTGTGCGGTTATGCAGCAGGATGGACAAAAATAAGCAACTGTAACAACTACGGCAACATAGCCGGTGGACACTACACAGGTGGTGTAGTAGGATACATGAACAATACTTCTGGCGCTTATGTGAACTTTACCAACTGCCGTAACGAAGGAACCATAACTTATCGTGCTAGCGACAGACAATACATAGGCGGTATATGCGGACGCTACTATTCTACTGGAACCATGAACAATTGTATCAATTACGGCGATGTAAATGGTAAGACTTATAGTGGTGGCATCGCTGGTGGACAAGGCGGAACCAGCACATATAATGCAATAATAACCAATTGTACCAACTATGGTGATATAACAGTTACTTCAAGCAATAACTACACAGGAGGTATAACAGGCTACTCTACCGACTTTTCAACAATTACCTATTGTGCAAATGCTGGAAATGTAACGGGTAAACAGCTAGTTGGTGGTATAAGCGGACAATTCAGCAAAGCTGCTGCAGAGAAGGAAAATATAATTAAATACTGCTCCAACAACGGAGAAATTTCCGGAACAAAGAATGTCGGTGGAATATGCGGATTAAGCACTCGTACAACAATCAGTTTCTGCAACAATGGTGCTAATGTAAGATGTACAGAACAAAGCGTTGGTGGTATAATTGGAGAAAACGGCTCTGAGTCGGCTGTCAAGAACTGCCTTTCAACTGGATGCGTGGAACACAGGGATAACCTTAAGCCTACTGTAGGTGGTTCTATCTGCGGCACAAACAACGGTAGCCTGTCAGACAACAAGTACGACAAGCAACGTAGCAGACGCTTAGGTGTAAAAGGCGCAACATCAGATGACGCATCAGCAATGGGTTACACAACTGCAGAACTAACAGGAGCATCACCATCGGCAATGACAGGCCAATGGAATGCCGACAATTTCTCCTTTACAGCCAATATGTATCCACAACCTAAGGGCGTAAGCGGAACTGCTCCATCAATAATCGCATCTACTCCTATATTTATTACATCAAGTCCAGCTGTAGAAATCTACGACAGTGTATGGAACGACTTTACATTGTCAACCGAAAACAGCGTTGCATGGTCGGTTGTAGAAGATCCTGCCAACATTGCAATATCTGGAGCCAATGCAACAATAACTCGTATATGCGATGAAGACGTACCACAAACCTTGTTGGTAACAAAGGATGGTGTAAGCAAGAAGGTAAAAGTAATAATCGCTAAATACGAATCACCAGAACTTGCCGAAATAACAGCAACCCCAGAAATAAGTAGTGGTGTATGCCTAGGTCAGAAAATTGCTCTTGAAACAACATCCGGATACGATTCATACGAATGGGCTGGTGCAAACCTTCTTTCTGATGACACATACAACGTAGAAGCACAACCAACCATCAGAACAACTTATACAGTTACTGCAACAAACGGTCACAATTGTACTTCAACTGTAAACATTACAATTACTCCAGACAATAGTCCTACACCAAAAACAACATCTAACGATTATGTATGGACTGGTGCAATAGACAATGCATGGAATACTAACAACAACTGGGTATTGTACAATAATTCTACACACCAGTATCAAATTCCTGCCGAAGCTCCAAATGCTAGCACTCACAATGTTTTCGTAGAACAGTATGGAACCGGGTGCGTAACCAACTGGGCAAATGCAAGCAGCGACATTGCTCTTAACAACATCACACTTGAAGCAAATACAGAAGCAACTGCAACTGCAAACATGACCATATCTGGAAACATTGCTAACGCAGGTATTCTAAACCTGATTGGTGATGTAACATTAAACGGTACAGTTCAGCAGACATTGTCGGGTAGCGGAACATTGACAATCAATAATATTAATGTCAACAACACCCACTCTGATGGCGTTATAGCAGAAAACACTCTAGACATTACAGGAAATGTTACAGTGGGCAACAACTCCAAATTGAATGTAACAGGTACTGCTGTATTAAACGGAAATGCAACACAGACATTATCGGGTGCAGGTTCAATGGCAGTTTCAAATGTTGTATTCGACAACAGCAACGGATTCAATGCTACTGGACTCGAAAATAACTTAGCTGTTAACGCATCAGCAACATTTACCAACGGTATATACGATGGAAACATGGTATTTGGCAAATCTGCCAATGCGATAGATGCTAGCAGGATTAGCTATGTTAACGGTGAGGTTTCTAAGACCGGTAACGGCGACAGTTTCATATTCCCGACTGGTAACGACAATGTATATGGTCAAATAGAAGCTATTGTTGGAGATGAAGACAAGGCAACAATCAGATTCCACCACAAATCAGGCCATGGATTCTCAGAATCAGAATATCCTCGCTGGTGGAATTTAGCAGATATGGACCCAGGCAACAATCCACAATTCGACCATGTAAGCAACTTCGAATACTGGGATGTCTTCGCTTCTGCAGATTTGACGGATGCAACACTTTCAATATATGCAGGAGATGCTAACGACCATTTCAGCACACCGACAAGCTTCGATATTGCAAACATATACGGAGCAATGTACAAAAATGGTCTATGGAGAAATATTGGTGGCGGTTCGGGATCTGTTTCCCCATCTGGTGAAACAATAATTCTGGAAAATGTCACAATACTTGGAAATAGTTCGCGTAGTCTAGAATTCACAAAGACATCTATCGGCTCAAAGAGCCAAGAGACAATTCTTCCTATCGAACTCCTGTCATTCTCGGCTCACTGCAATGGAAATACGATAGACATTGACTGGTCAACCGCATCGGAACGTAACAACGACTACTTCATTTTAGAAAAATCGTTGGATGCTATTAATTTCAACGAAATTGCACGCATAGCTGGAGCTGGAAAGTCAATCGAACAAATCGACTACAGCTACACCGATTACGACTACTACGGCGGTGATGTTTACTACCGCTTGATACAGGTTGACTACGATGGTACAAAGACTTATTCGGAAATAATTTCAGCAAAATGCTCGAACTGGGAGACAGACCCGAATATTTCGGTATTCCCGAATCCGTTCTCAAGCGAACTTACAATTGTTCTCGAGAACTTCCGCAACGAACCTGCAACCATCGAAATATTCGACGTAATGGGTAGAACTATCAAGCAAATGCAAGTCGATTCGCCACACAATGAATACGAGACCTCATTCAACCTTGATAATATTCCAGCAGGAATATACAATGTCAGGGTTAGAACATCAAGTTCAACTTTGAACAGACAAATTGTTAAAGAGTAAGAAGAAAAGAGAGTAGAGTAAGAATTAGGGGCAGGTTCAAACTTGCCTCTAATTTTTTTATCACAACTTCACCACAGTTATTCCATCTCCGCCAAACCGTATGTCCTCATCGCTTATAGACTTTACCTGCGGAACTGTTTTGAGGTACTGGCGGATATTCTGACGCAAAATGCCATTCCCTCTTCCATGAAGAATCTTCAATTCATGATGACTGAGCATCACCGCTGCATCTACCAACTCCTCAATCTTGCGCAAAGCCTCATCGGTGCGGTCACCACGGACATCAATGTATGGTTTGAAATTTAGGGCTTTCTCGGAATACAAGGCCGATGCTGATGATTGCTTGCGCTGGTTGGCATACTCTTCCTGCGACACTTTCTGCAAACGATCTAAGGCAACCGACATATACAAACTTCCAAAACAAACTACAGCCGTCTTGTCGGTAAGACCTGTGACATCCCCTATCGCCTCCTGCCCTGCCAGACGCACCTTGCTGCCAATATTTATCTTGTCCTCATCGATAGGAACCATTTCCAGCTTTTTCTCATTTTCGCGAGCCAACTTGCGTGCCTCACGCTCCTCAATTTTGCGCTTCACATATTCGTATTTGCGTGCAAATTCGTTCTCGTCAACCTCCTTCGACTTCTCAAAATCCTCCTTGAACTGCTTTATCTCCTCGCGTACCTCACGAGTTTTGTCCTTATCTGCATTGGTGCGCTTAATCTCCGATATGGTATTTTCAATCTGTTTGTTCACACCATTGAGCAACTGTTCAGCCTCCGAACGCGCACTTTCAATAATCTGCTTGCGCCTAGTCTTAATGATTTCCAATTCCTCCAGATTCTTGCGCAACGCCTCGTCAACCTTCTTGCTCTGCTCGTTTACCTGCTTGCGCTTGCGCTCCCAATAGCGCTTATCGCGCATAAGTTCACGTAGGAAACGGTCGATATTCATCTGCTGAGTACCTGTCTTCTCCACAACTTTGCTTATTATCGCCTCGGGCAGACCAATCCTACGCGCAATCTCTACAGCATACGAAGAACCAGGGATTCCAACCTCGAGGATAAAGGTTGGCTGCATATTGGTATGGTCAATCAGCATGGCACCATTGATAATTCCATCGGCTTCGGCAGCAAAAACCTTCAAATTAGTATAATGCGTGGTTATCATTCCAAAAGTCTTGGATGCATTCAGTTGTTCAAGTATTGCCTCGGCAATTGTTCCTCCGATAATCGGGTCGGTACCGGAGCCAAACTCATCAATGAAAAGCAATGTCCGCGGACCTGCATTTTTCAGGAAATGCTTCATGTTGACAAGATGGGAACTATATGTACTCAAATCATTCTCAATGGATTGCTCGTCACCTATATCAAGCATGATTTCAGAAAAAATGCCGAACGAAGATGCCCCACCAACAGGTACTGGCAGTCCGCACTGCAACATGTACGAAAGTATGGCGGCTGTTTTCAGACAAACACTTTTACCTCCCGCATTTGGACCAGAAATCAGCAAAATGCGGTTTTCGGAATCAAGACGGAAAGTTGTGGGTACTATTTCGCGGTTTTCCTTTTTGAGCGTAAGGTACAGAAGCGGATGCTTTCCGCGCACTATGTCAAGGCATGGCTCATCATGCACCGATGGAATGATAGCTTCGATTCGTATTGCAAATTTTGCCTTCGCTCTGATAAAGTCGAGTTCGGCAATAATCTGTGAAATATTTTTCAAATCATCGGCGTATGGGCGGAACTCGCAGGTAAGTTCGTAAAGTATTTTTTGTATTTCACGCGCTTCAGAAAGTTCCAATTCACGGATGCGATTGTTCATCTCAAGCACTTCCTGCGGTTCAATATACGAAGTCTTGCCACTAGCCGACTCATCATGCACAAATCCCTGAACCTTGCGCTTGTAAGTCGTTTCAATAGGTAACACCAAGCGACCATTTACCATTGTAGCCGACAAATCCTTGCTAACCCAGCCCTGCTCGCGAAAAGAAGTAAGTATAGAATTTAATTTGCGCGACACCGATTCCTGCGTAGAAATGAGAGAACTACGAATTTCGCGCAGTTCAGGCGATGCCGTATCCTTTATTTCACCATTTTTTGTCAATACCGATTGAAGGCGATCAAATAGGTATGTCGGGAAATTTACAGAATCAACTATATGCTTCAGATTGGGAAATTCATTTTTATCGTCAATCCGGAAGAAAGCCCTCAAAGCGCGGCAATTTTCCAGCACATTGCGTATATCTACAAGTTCGAAAAGTTGCAAGCAAGTGCCTTCCACTCGCATTCGTGAAGCCGCCTGTGAAACATCGGGGTAATTGTTTGCTGGATAATTGTCCTTGAGCAAACAAATGCTCATCATCTCGTTGGTAAGAGCCAGCGACTTGCGAATATATCCGATGTCAGTCGAAAAAGCAATGTCATCCACCAAACTTTTGGCCGGTGAAGCAATGCATTCCGACTTTATCAGATTGCGAATCTTGTCGAAACCTATCTTTGATTCAAAATTATCGGGATAAAAAAACATTAGGAATTTACGATTTTAGAATTACGATTTACGATTTGAACGTTGAACCATTAAACTTTGAACATTGAACTTTGAACATTGAACCTGAACGGCGCAGCCCTCAACGAAGTTAAACCTGAAACTTGAAACTTTCAAACGTGCGCTGCACATCAAACGCCACAGGCACTTATTCCTCCTCCAGAATTACGAGAAATATATCCTCATCTTCCTCCTTCATATAGTACTGCTCGCGAGCAAACTTTTCCAGTTCTTCCTTTCCCGACATAAGTTCTTCGAGACGAGCGCTGTTCTCAAGGTTTTCCTTTTCGTAATACTTCTCTGTTTCGTGTAGTTCGTGTAGCTTGCTCATCTTCTCGAACCTGTCTATTAAATTGAAGTTGTCAAAAAAGAAAATCCATACTCCAAACAACAACAAAATAACCACAGCGATATACCGGAACCTCCAATTCCTAATCTTTTCTAATATTTTCTTTACCTTTTCTTTCATCAACGCAAAAGTAATCGTTTATCGTCTGCACCCACACAAAAATGGCATTTAGTTTTCAACAGGTTAATATTTAATTGTATTTTAATGGCGAACAGGCTGACAGGCTTGAAGGCTAAAAGTCCCAAAGGCTATAGGACAAAAAGACGAGAAGGCTGGAAGGCAGACAGGCTAAAAGGCAAAATTTTAAAATTCGATTTAACGATAAAAAATTGTAGCGGCACAATGCATTGCGCCGCTACAGATTATTAAATACTTACTTGCATTGGTTTGGGAAAATGGTTAATTCTGCACCACCTGCACCAGACGGACAGACCGACCGCCGTAGCGGCCGTCTCTGTTGAACACGCTCGCACCGATGCCATTGAAGTAGAGGATCCATACGTGGTCGCTGTCGTAGGCCGTCGAGGAGCAGAAGTAGCCGTCGGAACCGACACTGTTCACGCTCGTACCGTAGCGGACACCAGCAGCGGGAAGAAACACAGCTCCAGCCGACTCCATTGTTGTCCATTGTGCAGTTGTATAGGTGTTGTTGGAGAATGCACTACCAGTTCCAGAAGTGAATAAACAGCCCGATGGCAATGTCCAGTTGTCGGGCAGGAAGACAAGTCCGGTAACACCGTTTACCGTGGCCTTGCCTACAAGCGAGGCGGCATTGGGACGCCCACTAAGCAGATAGTTCCATTCATCCTTGGTAAGTGTGCGCCACTGTCCGCTCTGGTTGCCTCCGTTGCTGATGGCGTTTGTCCCCCAGTCGGTGAATGTGGAATAGTCGTTTTCATCTGGGCTTGCATTTGTCGGGTTGCTGCCTGTACCCCAGCCGAAGAGGTCTATCCAGCCCGAGTACGAGGAAGATATGTTCTGATTGGCTGAACCTATTATGTCGTATTGGTTTGCAGCGAACTGCCATGTCTGGGTACTGGCCCTGTACTGCAGGTTGCCCTGCGAGAAATAGACCTGTGTGGTAGAGGATATTGAGAACACCCCGCCAATGGCACCTGCTGGATAAGCCAATGTTGTGAACTGCTTAACCTCGCCGTATGCTGTTCCTGCACTATTGGTTGCATACGCCTTATAATAATAGGTAGTGGAGCGAGTTAGTCCCGTAAGTGCCTTCGTAAAGCTGCCTGTACCGGTACCGCTCTGCACATTCTGCGACAAATCGCTTGCGCTTGTGCCATATACGAATCCGCGGGCCGTTACCGTAGCACCTCCGTCGGCTGTTACATTGCCGTTGAGGGTTGCACCAGTCATAGTGATGCTTGAAGCGGCATTGGTCTGCACGGTAGGCATACTTGGCGAAGATGTTGTAAACTGCTTCACTTCTCCGTAATTTGTGCCGATTGCATTGGTTGCATACGCCTTATAATAATAGGTGGTGGAATGTGTCAGTCCCGTAAGTGCCTTCGTAAAACTGCCTGTACCGGTTCCACTCTGCACATTCTGCGACAAGTTGCTTGCACTTGTGCCATATACGAATCCGCGTGCCGTAACCGTAGCACCTCCGTCGGCTGTTACATTGCCGTTGAGGGTTGCGCCTGTCATGCTTATGCTTGTGGCGGCATTTGTCTGGACTGCAGGGGCAGTTATGGTTGTGGTTGCAAACGACTTTACCTGTCCGTAAGAAGTTCCTGCCGCGTTGGTTGCGTATGCCTTGTAATAATAGGTGGTGGAATGTGTCAGTCCCGTTATTTCCTTGGTAAAACTACCTGTTCCAGAACCTACTTCAATATTGTTTGAAAGGTTGTTCGAGCTTGTACCCCACACGAATCCGCGCACCGTTACGGGGTCGTTGCCTGCCGCAGTGACATTGCCGCCGAATGTCGCAGATGTTGCGGTTATGGCGGTTGCCGCATTGGTCTGGACTGTCGGAGGAACAGCAGCCTTGGTGGCGAACTGCTTCACCTCGCCGTAAACCGTTCCTGCGCTGTTGGAGGCAAACGCCTTGAAATAGTATGTGGTGGATGGAGAAAGCTCCGCTACTGGTTGCGAATATGTACCGGAACCAGTGCCCGATGTTATGCTGTCGGCAAGGTTGTCGGCAGATACGCCATAGACAAATCCGCGTATTGTGCCGGTGGTTCCGCCGTGGTTGGTAACATTGCCGTTTAGGGTTGCGCTTGCCGAATATATATCGGTGGCGGCATTGGTAGTGACAGATGGCGGAATAACCGTAGTGAACTGCATTACCTCACCCTCCACACTTCCGAGTGCATTGGCGGCGTATGCCTTGTAGTAGTAGGTTGTGAAACTTTGCAATCCCGATACGGCAACAGAGAAAAGGCTGTCGGGAGTACCCGAGAACTCGGCGGTTGCCTTGTTGCTCATATTCTCGGAGGTGCTGTAGTAGAAGCCACAGGCAGTTATCTCCGAACCTCCATTGCTGGGAATGGCTGCGTTAAGGGTTGCCCCCGATGTTGTAACTTCCGAAACCGGACGGGTTTCCACAGTAGGCTTTACCGCCTGCGTTACAAACTGCAGCACCTCGCCTTCCGCCATACCTGCACTGCTTTTGGCGTATGCCATATAATAATAGGTCTTGCCCGGTTCCAAATTAGAAATCACTGCCGAAAAGTTTGAACTTCCTGCATTTGCTTCTACAACTTCGGGATAGCTCATATCGGTTGAAGTGTTGTAGTAGAAACCGCACTTGGTAACGGCATCAGTTCCCTGATTTGTTATTTCGGCATTCAAGGTTGCCATTCCTTCCGAAATCCCAGAAGCGGGCTTTGTTACCACTGTGGGTGCAACAGGGTCTTCCTTGCACCCAGAAAATACAGCCACCATCATAACCGCAGCGGCAAAAAGATATAACTTCGCTTTCATCATATTGTTGTTTTATCGGTTAACACTATTTTGTCGATTCGTTTCCAGCCCCAGCCAAAGTACGGATAAACTCCTTTGCAGCGGCTTTCATACCCATTACATCGTCGCCAAGCGAACTTGAGCAGTCGAGTACCAGAATTATTGCAGCGCTCTTTTGGATTTTCTCTGTTTCAGTACTGCCCGTCGGGTCAAATTCGCTGTTTACCTGCCACACATCGCCAACCTTCTTGAACTCCTTGATATTACGTCCAGTAGGAATTTCTCCACCATCGGCAAGCAACAATCCCTCTATCGAGAACTTCACCCTTATTCCTGAAATTTCGCCAATTACTTCAGTTGCTTTTCCAGTTATACCCTTATATGTAATATTGGTAAGTTTCGGAGCCTTCTTGTCGCTGACAAACTCGCCTTCGATGTATATCTGGGAGGCATTGGCATCTGTCAAAGAATCGGAATCGAATGTGAAACGAATTTTCTGTCCGGAATTTGGAGCTGGAATTGTAAGTGTAATGGTCTGAGAAGTATTTTCACTGTAAAGAGAATTTGCTATTTCACGGAATTTTTCAGTCACGACTGTCATATTTTCAACCATAAAGCAGTTCTCGTCAGAAGTAGCCAGCTTGCGCAGGTCGCTTTTAAACTTGCCCTCATCAACAACATCGTTTCCCTTTTGTCCTATGGAATACGCAGTAATATGCAGCGGTCCGATTTTGTCCTTGGACAACCTCTTCTCAACCGCCTCAAGATACTTGTCGCCATCCCCGAACTTGCTGTTGAGCATATACGAGCCTTCGTCAAGGCCATCGGTAAAAGTAACGATTGAAACATTCTCCAAATCGGTTGGAAGCGGCGATTTCTCAAGGTTATCTATTGCATTATATACGGCGTGGTATAATACCGTTCCGCCAGTAACCCTCACACCGTCAACAAAACTTTCCGCACCGTGCCTTGTTGCAGGCTTCAGTAGTTCCAGTTTTCCGTCGTTGTACTGGTACAAGTCCTCGTTGAAAGCGATTACTCCCAGATAAGTTCCCGATTCAACATTCTTCTGAAGGTTTCCCTTCGAGCAGCCAACCAAGGCCACCAATGCAGTGCATACAAGCACCATCGCGATTTTTCTATTCATCTTTACTAATTTTTAAGTTATTACCGTTTTTGTCCGCCCAAGCCCAAAACAGCGGTGTTATTTCCGAAAAAAAGACAAATAAAAAACGTGGGCTTTATTTTTTCACCTTATCTGCCTTGAGGTTCTAGCATACCCGCATCCAAATAAGAAAAGCCCACGATAAAAATCGCGAGCATTTTCCGCTTTACACTTGGATGCTTAAAACTGCTAGATTTCAAGACAAGGATAATCGCAAAAAACGCTTTTTATTTTAATTCATTATTACTAAATAATCTTTTCTGTTCCTTTATTCAAATTTTTAATAAAAACATATAATATTTACCACGTTGCAAATTTAATACAGATATATAAACAAAACAAGCATTTTTTCAGTGCTTTGTTGCACACACTGAAGATGCGACATGTAATTTTTCAAATCATTGAATTTTTCTTACCTTTGCACATAATTTTTTTCGTCATGACATACGACCAGATTTTAAACGACCTGAAAAACAAGATATACAAGCCGGTATACCTGCTTTATGGTGAAGAATCATACTTCATCGACAAGATTACCGACTATATTGCGGAAAATGTACTTACAGAGCAGGAAAAAGCATTCAACCAGACTATAATTTATGGCAGGGATACCAATGTGACAGCAGTAATTCAAGCCGCCCGCCGCTTCCCAATGATGTCGAACCACCAAGTAGTAATCGTAAAGGAAGCTCAGCACCTAAAACCTCTGGCCGACATGGATGTATATTTTGAAGCTCCGTTGAAATCGACCATACTCGTACTCGCAATAAAGGAAACACAAAAACTCGACAAGCGCACCAAAGCCATAAAACTTGCTGAAAAAATTGGTGCAGTACTTGAATCGAAAAAACTTTACGAAAACGAGATGATAAGGTGGGTTTCGAATCTCGCCAAATCATACGAACTTACACTTACGCCCGATGCTCAACGACTTATGTACGAACACATAGGCGCCGACCTCTCCCGACTAGATGGCGAAATGAAAAAACTAAAGACTGCCGTAACCGACAACTCCCCTATCGGTTCGGATGTAGTGGCAAGAAACATCGGTGTAAACCGCGACTTCAATATCTTTGAACTGCAAAAAGCCATAGGTAGCAAAAACGTACTTAAAGCCTATCAGATTACCGACTACTTTGCAAAAAATCCTAAAAGCACATACATCGGACTGGCAATAAAGCAAATTTTCGACTACTTCACGAGAATCATGAAGGTTCACACTTCCACCGACAAGAGCAAAAGCGCACTTGCCGCTTCTCTCGGAGTAAATCCATACTTCGTAGACGAATACTTGACTGCAGCAAGATATTATCCACTTGAAAAAACTATCAGTATAATATCATTCCTCCGCGATGCCGATGCAAAAAGCAAAGGTATGTCGGGAAGCTACGAAGACGGCGATATATACAAGGAACTTATATACAAGATAATGCATGTATGAACAAGGCGGTATTTCTCGATAGGGACGGTGTTGTAAACAAGGAACTTGGTCGCTACTGCGAAAACGTTGACGAATTTGAAATCCTTGAAGGTCTGGGCGATGCCATAAAAATACTAAAAGATTCAGGATACAAAGTCATAATAATCTCCAACCAAGGAGGAATTGCAAAAGGAATCTATACAGAGGCCGACGTCAACGCAATGCACAAGAAACTATGCGATTATCTTGACAAATTCGACACCGCAATAGATGACTTTTACTTCTGCCCCCACCACGATTCAATAAGCCGTTGCCTGTGTCGCAAGCCCAACGGCCTGCTAATCGAAAAGGCAATAGCTACGCACAACATCGATCCCGACCAATCGTATATGATTGGCGACAGCAAGCGCGACATCGAGGCCGCACAAAACGCTGGAGTAAAAGGAATCCTAATAGAATCTAATTCGGGAATACTTGAAATCTGCAAAAAAATAATTTCGGAATAATGGCTCGACACATAATGCTAAACGGAGAAATCATGCCATCGGACACACCCTGCCTGACATACAACAACCGTGGACTGCAGTGGGGCGACTCTTTCAGCGTACAACTCCGTGGAAACTCCTGCATCGTTTACGATTTCGACATG
>JAEEGG010011213.1_pt1 | contig 19627 bp, 12 predicted proteins | sample 9134161 | NCBI WGS metagenome assembly JAEEGG01 (sample SAMN16246543, study PRJNA631951) | gut metagenome | biome: gut microbiome; feature: rumen; material: CR-attached | host: Bos | place: Iran: Karaj | collected 2018-10 | reverse complement strand
CCACGAGGATCCCATCGAGATCCTCGACGTGGACAACACCAAGGTGCGTGAATCGCAGATCGCCCGCCTGAAAGACCTCCGCGCCCACCGCGACGAGGCCAAGGTCCAGGCTTGCCTGAATGCCATCACGGACGCCGTGGCCAACAAGAATGGCAACCTCCTGGCCCTGGCCATCGAGGCCGCCAAGGCCCGCGCCACCCTGGGCGAGATCTCCGATGCCTGCGAAAAGATTGTTGGACGTTACAAAGCTGTGATCCGTATGAATACTGGTGTTTATTCCTCTGAAGTGAAGAACGACAGCGAGTTCGAGCTCGCCAAGAAGATGGTGGCCGAGTTCGCCAAGAAAGAAGGCCGCCAGCCCCGTATCATGGTAGCCAAGCTCGGCCAGGACGGTCACGACCGTGGCGCCAAGGTGGTGGCCACCGGTTATGCCGACTGCGGTTTCGACGTGGACATGGGCCCGCTCTTCCAGACTCCGGAAGAAGCTGCCCGCCAGGCTGTTGAGAACGACGTTCACATCGTGGGCGTCTCCTCGCTGGCCGCCGGTCACAAGACCCTCGTCCCGCAGATCATCGCGGAGCTCAAGAAGCTCGGCCGTGAGGACATCCTCGTAGTGGTGGGTGGTGTGATTCCGGCCCAGGACTACGACGAACTGTACCGCGACGGTGCCGTGGCCATCTTCGGCCCGGGCACCCCGATCGCCAAGGCAGCCATCAAGATGATCGAACTGCTGAACCAGAAGTTCGAGGACTAAACCCTCACTTTTATCAAAAAAAGCGCCCCTGGCTTGCAGGAGCGCTTTTTTTTTCGTATCTTTGCCTAAATTGTGTGAACCAACTTTAAACAAAAGCAAACCTGATACAATTTTTTTTTAACCTAAAACATCATTTATGAGGAAACTTAGAATTTTGTTCACCTGCCTTTTGACTGTTTTAGCACTGGGAACCGCCCTGGCGCAGAACGTTACGGTCAGAGGTGAAGTGAAAGACGCCAACACCGGCGAAGGTGTTCCGTTTGCCTCCATCCAGGTGAAAGGCACCATGACCGGTACTGCAACCGACGCCGATGGTAAGTACGCCATCGACGTGCCTCGCAACGCCGTGCTGATCTTCAGCTCCATCGGCTACATCAACCAGGAAGCTGCCGTCGACGGCCGCAACGTCGTCAACATCCTGCTGGTTCCGGATGCCGAAGCACTGGAGGAGACCGTGGTGGTCGCCTACGGTACGGTCAACAAGAAAGACTTTACCGGTTCCGCCGCCTCCCTCGGCAGCGAGAAGCTGACGGCCCGTCCGGTAACCAACGCTACCAACGCCCTCGAAGGTATCACCTCCGGTGTGCAGTTCACTTCTGCTTCCGGCCAGCCGGGTTCCTCGGGCAGCATCCGTATCCGTGGTTTCGGTTCCATCAACGCCGACAGCTCCCCGCTCTATGTGGTGGACGGCGTGCCGTTCGACGGTTCCATCTCGAACATCAACTCTGACGATATCGAGTCGATCACGGTCCTGAAGGACGCCGCTTCTTCCGCCCTCTACGGTGCCCGCGCCGCCAACGGTGTGGTGCTGATCACCACCAAGAAGGGCCGCACCGAGCGCCTGACCTTCAACGTCCGCATCAACCACGGTTTCAGCACTCGCGGCGTTCCTGAATACGAACGTCTCGACGCCTACCAGTATGTTCCCATGGAATGGGAAATCCTGCGCAACGGCTTCATGACCGCCGGCACCTACAAGACCCAGGCCGAAGCCAATGCCGCCGCTACCGAACAACTCGTCGGACAGTTGGGCAACAACCCGTTCAACGTGGCTGACAACCAGCTCGTCGTCGACGGCGCCCTCAACAGCAGCGCACGTCTTCTCTATCCGGAAGACCTCGACTGGCAGAAAGCCGTCCAGCGTCTGGGCCACCGCCAGGAATACACCGTATCCGCCGGCGGCGCCGGACAGAAATCCGACTACTATTTCTCGGTCGGTTACCTGAACGACCAGGGCTACTCCATCCGTTCTTACATGGAGCGCTTCAATGCCCGTGTGAATGTCAACGTCCAGCCTCGGAAATGGATCAAGACCGGTCTGAACATGGCCGGCACGATGGCCAACGGCACTTCCGCCAGCACCGGCAGCAGCACGGGTTACATCAACCCGTTCTACTTCGGCCGCAACATCGGCCCGATCTACTCGATCCACCAGCACAACGCCGACGGCTCCTATGTCTATGATGAGCTTGGCGAAATGGTCTATGAATGGGACAAACGCGGTGGCAGCGCCTCCCCGGGCCGCCACATCGTGGCCGAGACCCTTTGGAACGAGGACAACTACAAACGCGACATCCTCAACACCCGCGCTTATGTGGACTTCATCTTCATGGAAGGCCTGAAACTCTCCATCAACGCCGGTTACGATACCCGCAACTACCTGAACACTTCGTTCGACAACCCGCACGTGGGTGACGGCGCTCCCTCCGGCCGTGCCGACAACGAGCACTACCGTTACGATACGATGAACTTCAACCAGCTGCTCACCTTCAACAGGACCTTTGGCGGCCACACTGTCGACCTGCTCGTCGGTCACGAGAGCTACCGCAACAAGTATCACTACTTCCGCGGCTTCCGCCAAGGCCTCATCGCCGAAGGCAACACCGAGCTGGTGAACTTCACCACCACGAACTCCCTGACCGGCTACAGCAACATTTACACGACGGAAGGCTACATTGCCCGCGCAAACTACAACTACGCACACCGTTACTACGTGTCGGCTTCGTTCCGCCGCGACGCATCCTCCCGTTTCTACAAGGACGCCCGCTGGGGTAACTTCTGGTCCATCGGCGGATCCTGGCGTATCGACCAGGAACCGTTCATGGCAGCTGTCCCCTGGATTTCCGCAGCCAAGCTCCGCGCTTCCTACGGTTCCGTGGGTAACGACGGTACCGATTCCTGGTACCAGTGGCAGTCGCTCTACAGCATCAACCGCAACGCCAACACCCCTGGCTTCCTCCAGAGCGCCACTGCAGGCAACAAGGAAATCCAGTGGGAGAAGAACAAGAGCTTCGACGTCGCTCTCGAGTTCGGCCTCTTCCGTGACCGCATTACCGGCCAGGTCGAGTGGTTCCACCGCATCTCCGACAACCTGCTGTTCTCCGTTCCCCTCCCGACTTCTTCGGGTCTGACCAGCCAGTGGCAGAACATCGGTACGATGTACAACCAGGGCATCGAGGTCCAGTTGGCCGGTGACATCATCCGCACCCGCAACGTCACCTGGAACATGAGCGTCAACTTCTCGCACCTGAAGAACGAGATCACCAAGCTGCCTCCGGGACAGGACCAGATCATCAGCGGTACCAAGAAATACATGGTCGGCCACTCGATGTACGACTTCTGGATGTATGAGTGGGCCGGCATCGATCCGCAGACCGGTGAATCGCTCTACTATGTCGGCGGTTACGACGATGACGGCAACTACACCGGCGAAGGCCGTACCACGACCGACGACTACACCAAGGCTGACAAATACTATTGCGGTACCTCCATTCCGAAGTTCTACGGTTCGTTGAACAACAGCCTTACGATCGGTAACTTCAACCTGTCGTTCCTCCTTACCTTCGGTGTCGGCGGCCTGAAGTACGATACCACCTATGGTAGCTTGATGAGCTATTCGGGCTACGGCTCCGCGCTCCACGTGGACATGCTCAAACGCTGGCAGAACCCGGGCGATGTGACGACCGTCCCGCGCGCCGATGCACAGCGCAACACCTACCTGAACCAGGGTTCCAGCCGCTGGCTGACCAGCGCCTCCTACCTGAACATCCGCAACGTCTCCCTGTCGTACAACTTCCCGCGCCGCTGGGCCGAGGCCATCGACCTGAGCGGTATCCAGATTTACGGCAGTGTCGAGAACCTGCACCTGTTCAGCGCCCGCAAGGGTATGGACCCGCAGTACAACTTCGGTGGTACTTCCTACAACTCCTACTCGCCGGCACGCACGATGTCGTTCGGTGTCAACTTCCAATTCTAATCTAGATGATACGTATGAAAAAGATTCTCAATATAATTGCCTGCCTGACCGTCGTTCTCGGCCTGGCAGCCTGCAACCAGGACTTCTTGGAGACCTCTCCGACCAGCTCCTATGCCGAGGACTTCGTGCTTTCGAGCATCGACAACCTGGAGGCCGCCCTCAACGGTACCCACAAGTCGATGGTGGCACAGTATCTCTCCCGCCAGAACATCGGCGGCTATCCTTCCTTCCAGATCGCCATGGACTGCCTCGGTGAGGACCTCGTGTTCCCGGCAGCCGGTAACGGCTGGTGGACCAACACCGGTGAGGTGAAGTGGACGGCCAACCGCAACCCGGATGCTTACCTTACCTATTATCCCTGGTATCTCTGCTACAAGTGGATCGGCAACGCCAACATGATCCTTTCCGCCATCGACGATGTCACCGGTCCGCAGGGCCAGAAGAACATGATCAAGGGCCAGGCCCTCGTCTATCGTGCCAACTCCCTGTTCTGGCTGGTCCAGCTCTACGGCGACCGCTACGTGAAGGGTGGTGCCAACTCCGGCATGGCTTGCTGTATCGTGACCGACCCTAACGATCCGAAGCAGCCGCTTTCTTCTGTCGCTGAAGTGTACGCCCAGATCATCTCCGACCTGGAGACGGCCATTCCGCTGCTGAGCGACAAGTCGAACTCATACCTCAACTACACGTCCGCGACCGACATCACCGGTGCTACCGCCTGCGGCGTCCGCGCCCGCGTGGCCCTCGTGATGGAAGACTGGGATGCCGCGAAGAGATATGCCGACCAGGCTATCAACAGCGGCGCTGCCAAGCTGATGACCCAGGAGCAGTATTGCGATGGTTTCAACGATGCCTCCAACCCCGAGTGGATGTGGGGCTTCGAGATGATCGCCGACCAGACCCTGTACTTCTACGGTTACATGGCCTACATGTCCTGGAACTTCAACTCGTCGAACATCCGTTCCGCGCCGAAGTGCATCAACAGCAAGCTGTATGACATGATTCCTGACACCGACATCCGCAAGACCCTTTTCGATCCCACCGGAAAGGCCTGGAAGATGCCGACATCTTCGTTCAAGAAGTTCCCTTACATGAACCGCAAGTTCGCCGTGAAGGACTACACCAGTTCCGTGGCCGACGCCAACTACATGCGTCTGGGCGAGATGTACCTGATCGCTGCCGAGGCCGCCGCCAAAGCTGGCAACCCCTCCGCAGCACAGGACTACCTCTACACCCTCAACAAGACCCGCGACAGCGGCTACCAGAAGAGCACGAAGACCGGTGACGACCTCCTCGAGGAGATCTACACCTACCGCCGTATCGAGCTCTGGGGCGAAGGCCACCGCTTCCTCGACCTGAAGCGTCTGAACAGGCCCCTCGACCGCACGGGTGCCAACCACGTGGCAGCTGTCTCCTCTGTGATGGAAGTTCCCGCCGGTGACATCCGCTGGAAGTTCGCCATCCCTCAGGACGAGATCGACGCCAACGACCTGATCGACAAGAACATCAACAAATAATTCCGTTGATGGATGATGAAAAGGGCGGCCCGTTCGGGACCGCCCTTTTTATTTGCTTCGTCAGGCTACCAGCTGACTTTCAATAAATAGGGGACACCGTTCAGGACATCGGTGCGGCCGATGTACTGGACGCCGTAGAAAGTATCTACGGTATCGACCGTCGTGTCGCAGAAGACGGAGATATAGTAGCGGCCGGGCTTCTCGACGGGAATCGTCAGGGTTTTGTCGCTGCCGTGGCGGAGGTCCTTCCAGCGGGCGTTGTCGCGGAAAGCGTAGTCTGTTCCGTCCGCGAAGAGCCAGAGATCGAAGCGGTCGGTCCACTTGGCCGGGGCGGTGAGCTCGACTTTGATTTCAGAGACACCTTTGGGCACATCCACGGCGAAATGGTGGTACTGGCGGTCGCCGATGCGGGTGAAGTCGGGGTCGTTCTCATCTGTGGAGCGGACCATCTCACGGGTTTCCCCGTTTTTCAGGACGCCTTTCAGGCGCGGCGTGCCGTTGCCGTCCATCGCGTAGCGGAGCAGGGCTGCCATAAGTTCCAGCCGGTCGCCTTCCACCATCCGTTCGGGGTGCGAGCCGATGACCACGATGCGGCCCGTCTGTGCATTCTCCTTCCAGGCCCACGCACTGACCTTCTGGTGGATGGATTTCTTGAGTTTCAGCGTGTCGCCGATGTAACGCAGCAGGATTTCCGTTCCTTCCGGCACATTTTCCTCCATGTAGGCGTAGCAGCCACCGTTGTGCCGGATGCTGTCGATCTGCATGTCGCCCCCGAAATCATAGTATTGCAGCAGGGGAGAGCCCGGCTCCACGGTCATGCCCGTGGCGGATTTCTCCAGGCCCGTGCCCACCACCCAGCCCGGGTAGATGCACAGATAGTCGGGGCGGGGGACATAGCCCGTGTCGCGCACCGAGCCTTGGGCGACCATGAAGGCGCCGGCACAGGTTCCCACGTAGCTGCCACCATTCTTCAGGAAGGTACGGAAGCGTTCGCGGCCTTCCGCTGTCAGCGATTTCGTGTGGCCGAGGGCCTTGCCGCCATTGACGTATACCACGCGGAAGCGAGGGGCGCCGTCTGGGTAAAGAAGGGCCCCGTTCTCGTCAAGCCGGTTCCCTACCAGGAGGTAGTTCTGCATCAGCGTGTCGAGCGAGGTCATCTGGAGGCGTTCGGCGGTGGAGAGCTGCTCCATCGTCAGGCCCAGCCAGTCGGCGGCGGGCAGGTCGGGGTAGGAGTTGAGCGAGCAGCCGCCGTCCATGAAGAGGTCTTTGTAATAGCCTTTGTCGCCGGCTTTCTGCGCGACAGGCTGTGCGAAAGCGGCCGTGCACGCCATTGTGAAGGCGAGCACGGCCGTTGCCAAGTGTATTCTTTTCATTGTCAGTAAACTTTCGCGACTTCGCGGCCCTGCATTACGCTCAGGCCGTTGTGCGCCAGTGCACCCATCTCGTCTTCGCCGGGATAGATCTTCACCGGGGCGATCCAGTCGACATAGGAGGCCAGGTCGGCCATCATGCCCTTGCCGTAGGCGATGCCGCCCGTCACGAGGATGGCGTTGACCTTGCCCTTGAGCACGGCGGCCATGGCGCCGATTTCCTTGGCGATGTTGTAGAGGTATGCGTCAGCGATGAGCTTGAAGTGCGGGTCGTCCACCATCTTGCGTTCGATTTCCATGAAATCGTTGGTGCCCAGGTGGGCCACCGTGCCACCCTTTCCGTTGATCATCTTCTTGACTTCCTGCGGGGTATATTTGCCGGAGAAGCAGATGTCGGCCAGTTGCTGGGCTGGGAGGGCGCCGGAGCGCTCGGGGCTGAACGGGCCGTCGCCGTTGAGGGCATTGTTGGTGTCGATCACGCGGCCCTTGCAGTGGGCGCTGACGGAGGTTCCGCCGCCCAGGTGGACGACGATGAGGTTCAGGTCTTCATATTTCACGCCCTGCTGCGCCGCATACATCTTGGCGATGGCTTTCTGGTTGAGTGCGTGGAAGATGGAGATGCGTTTGAAGAGGGGATGACCGGCCACACGTGCCAGGTCGCAGAGTTCGTCGACCACTACCGGGTCGGTGATGAAGGCTCGGCAGCCGATTTCCTGGGCGATGGCATGGGCCAGGATGCCGCCGAGGTTGCTGGCGTGCTCGCCGTATTCGCCGCTTCGCAGGTCTGCGAGCATGCGTTCGTTGACTTCATAGACGCCGGAGGGAATGGGACGCAGCAGGCCGCCGCGTCCCACGATGGCGGTGATTTCCTTGAGGGCGATATCGTTCTCCTTCAGGGCGTCGACGATCATTCTCTTCCGGAACTCGAACTGCGAGACGATGTTGGGGTATTTCCCGATTTCCTCGGCAGAATGGCGGAGGGTCTTGGTAAACACCTGCTCGTAGTCATCGAACACCGCGATCTTGGTCGAGGTGGAGCCGGGATTGATGGCAAGGATCTTCATTTTGTCGGCTTATTTGGCTGTCAGTGCGGCCAGGGCGATGGAGTTGAGTTTGGTGTCGATGCTGTCAGCGCGGCTGCTGAGCACGCAGGGGGCCATGCCGCCGGCCATGATGGCTGCCTGGCGGACGCCGGTGCAAAGCTTGGAGTTGACTTTGTAGAACACGTTGGCGCTCTCGATGTTCGGGAAGAGGAGGCAGTCGGCGTCGCCGGCCACTTCGCTCTTGACTTTCTTGATGGCGACGGATTCAGGGTCGATGGCCACGTCGATGGCCAGCGGGCCGTCGACGACGCAGCCGGCGATCTGTCCGCGGTCGGACATCTTGGCCAGCAGGGCGGCCTCGACGCAGGCGGGCATGCCGTCGAGCATCTGTTCGGTGGCGGCAATGGCGGCGACTTTCGGTTTCTCGATGCCGAGGGCCTTGGCGGTGGCGGCAAGGTACTTGCAAATGGCGAGTTTCTGCTTGAAGTCCGGGGCCGGGATGACGGCCATGTCGCTGACAATCATGAGCTTGTGGTAGTTCGGATTTTCGATTACGGCCACATGGCTCAGGACGGCCTTCGGCGGGAGCAGGCCGCGCTCCTTGTTGAGGATGCCGCGCATGTATTTGTCGGTGCTGCAGAGACCCTTCATCAGGATGTCTCCTTCGCCGTCACGGACCATGCTCACGGCTTGGGCGATGGCGTCCAACTCTTTCTTGTTGTCGATGATCGTGAAGATAGACGGGTCGATCTTCTCGTTCCTGCAGACTTCGAGGATTTTGTCCTTGTCACCCACAAGGGTGACTTCGACGATGCCTTTTTCGAAGGCCTTGGCGGCGGCGGTGATGGTATGATCATCCACGCCCCAGGCGGCGACCATACGTTTCTTATCCCGTGAACGGAGGGTTTCAAACAGTTCGTTAAAATTGGTAATCATTTCAGTATCGGGTTATTTATTGTTTACAATATTCATGGTGTCGGTGGCAATCACCAGTTCTTCGTTGGTCGTTACGGCCACGACTTTGACTTTCGATCCGGGACGGGTGATGACGACATCCTTGCCGCGGACGGCGTTGGCCTGGGCGTCAAAGTCCACGCCGAGGAATTCGAGGCCTTCGCAGACCTGCTCACGGACCGGCCAGGCGTTCTCGCCGATGCCGCCCGTGAAGACGATCAGATCGACGCCGCCGAGGACGGCCGCGTAGGCGCCGACATATTTTTTGATGCTGTAGGCCAGCATTTTGCGTGCGAGAATGGCGCGTTCGTTGCCGGTCTTGGCAGCGGCTTCAATGTCGCGGTTGTCGGCCGATACGCCGGAGATGCCCAGCAGGCCGCTCTTCTTGTTGAGCAGGGCGTTGACCTGGGCGAAATCGAGGTTTTCTTTTTCCTGGATGAAGGTGACGGCGCCGACGTCGAGGTTGCCCACGCGGGTTCCCATTACCACGCCCTCGACCGGGGTGAAGCCCATCGAGGTATCGATGCTCTCGCCGTTCTTGATGGCGGTGATGGAGCTGCCGTTGCCCAGGTGGCAGGTGATGATGCGGCTCTTCCTGATGTCCATGCCGACGAATTTGCAGGCTTTCTGGGCCACGAACTTGTGGCTTGTGCCGTGGAAACCGTAACGGCGCAGGCGGTATTTCTCATAGAAGCGATAGGGCAGGGCATACATGTAGGCATAGTCCGGCATGGTCTGGTGGAACGAGGTGTCGAACACGGCGACCTGCGGTTTGCCTGGCATCAGTTTTTCGACGGCCTGGATGCCCATCAGGTTGGCGGGATTATGGAGCGGCGCGAGTTCGCAGCAGCGGCCGATCTTGTCCATCACGTCGGGGGTCACGCGGACGCTCCGGTCGAAGAATTCGCCGCCGTGGGCCACGCGGTGGCCGACGGCATCGATGCGGTCGAGCGATTCGATGACGCCTTCTTCCGGGCTGACCAGTGCGTCAAGCACGATCTTGATGCCGGCGGCGTGGTCGGGGACTTCGGATTCACCGATCCGTTCGACAAGGCCCTTTTTCATGAGGGTGAAATCTTCGGCGCTCCGCATGTCAAGCAGCTGGTATTTCAGCGAGGAGCTTCCGCAGTTCAGGACAAGGATAATCATATCTTTTTTTGTTTTTAGGGGATTCTTATCATGCAAAGTTAGGAAATTTTCAGTATCTTGCTGAAAAATTGAAAAGGATGCGGCAAGGTAGGATGATCATCTGGTGTGCGCTGGCCGTTCTGGCCGGCAATGTTTTGGGCGATTTGCTTGAACTTCATCCTTTTGTATATCTGCTTCTTTCGCTGGTCTTTGCCGTCGTTGCGGTACGACGGACACGCTTATCTTGGCTGCTGGTCTGCATGGGAATGCTGGGCGCGGCGGCAGTGCAGGTCGGGCGGATGCCGCCCGTTGCCGGGCCTTCATCGCTCGCGGTCTGGGCATCCGGCTGCAAAGCATCGTTCTCCGCCTGGCTGGGCCGCCTTCTGCCGGCCGGCGACGAATTGTCGGTGCTGCAGGCGCTGTCGATCGGTGACAAGAGCGGGCTGGACCGTGACCTTCGTGCCGCCTATCGCGAAAGCGGGGCCATGCATCTGCTGGCGTTGAGCGGGCTGCATGTCGGACTGGTTTATGCCTTGTTGGGCTGGCTGTTGCGGCCGTTGGGCGGCAGCCGGCCGGCCCGGCTGCTGCGCAGCCTGTCCATCCTTGGCTTTCTATGGACCTATGCTGTCATCACGGGCCTGAGCGCGTCGATCTCCCGTGCCGTGCTGATGATTACGTTCTATGAAGTATCGGGTCTGTTGTCGGGCGACCGTGACGCGCTTTCTGCGCTGTCCGGCAGCGCCTTGCTCCTCATGCTCTCCCGTCCCGAGTCGCCCCGCGACATCGGTTTCCAACTCTCCTACACGGCCGTTTTGTCCATCCTTCTGCTGCATCCCCGGCTCTCCGGTCTCCTGCAGACGCGTTCGCGTCTTTTGCGCCGCGTGTGGGAGCTGCTCTGCGTCAGCCTTTGCTGCCAGGCCACCTGCGGCGTCCTGGCCTGGCTCTATTTCGGATCGTTTCCGCGCTACTTCCTGCTGACAACGCTGCTGGCCATCCCCCTGACCACCCTCATTCTCTATACCTCCGCCGCCACCTTCGCCGCCGCCGGCCTCTCCGCCCTGTTGCCCATTCTTGATCCCATCTCTTCCCGGATCATCGAAGCCCTCCGCTGGCTCCTCCATCTGCTCAACACCCTTATCCGCCTCATCGCCTCCCTTTGATTTTTTTTACCCTTTCTTCCTGCTACCGTCCGTCGGGTCGCTTTCTTTTCGCTGCAATGTACGCATCAGTCGTTCAGCGCCTTACACAAAGTCCTCCCCTTCGTCGCAGAGGGGAGGACTTTTTACAAGCGCCTGACAATCAGCTGCGTTCATTGCAGCGAAAAAAAGTGGTTCAGCAGCCTGTCATCGGGGTAAAAAGGCAAACTGGTCTTGAATGTTGCCGGTCACGAGGTTATGGACGGTGATGACCAGTCTACCATCGCGGATAGCACCTTCGATAACGGTCGGGAATTTTCCTGCGTCCTCGTGGCGTTTGTCCCCTGAGCCGGTGAAGCCCATCTCAGGTCCGCCGCCGACGATTTGCGCCCAGGGGCGGTCGGCCGTCGGTTCGTCGTAGCGGTAACGATGTTGATGAGCGGTGATAATCAGCTGACAGCCTGCCGCTTCCAATAGTGGCATCCACATGCGGGCACAAGTGCGCTGCCAGTAAGCATAGTCCGTGCTATACTGCGGATCGCTGTCAGCGGGCGCCACATCACCCGGATTGTGCCGGGGATTGCTGTCGAACAGCGGGATATGGCAACACGCCACTAGATAAGGAGCCGAACGGATCTCACTGCGCGCAAGCGCGTCGCGCAACCATTCTGTCTGTGCTTCGCGGTAGGGCCCGCTGGTAAACAAGCCTGCGAATTTCGGGTTGGTATCGAGCTTGTCCTCAGCGGTGTCCAGACCGATTAATGCTATGTCTCCCAGACGAATGGCATAGTTCCGGCCCAGGTCCCAGTCGCGGGGCAGCCGCTCCTCAGGTTGTCGAAACATCCACACGCGTTCCAGATGGCGGTTGGCCATTCCGCGGTTGTCGTGGTTGCCCGGACAGAGAAGATACGGTATCTCAGCAGCATAATCCTTCCGCTCAATGGCAGGATTCAGGAAAATGCGGACTTGGTCCTCGACGGTCTCCTCCACATTGCTGGCGTCGCCGTTCCAGACGACACAGGCCGGTGCCAGTTCGGCGATTTTTTCGATGGCAAGGCCGAAAGGCTCCATGCGGACATGCGTGTCGTTGATAACGCAGAAATGGGCGTCTGTTCCTTCTCCGGCCGTCGAAAAGCTATAAATTCGTGGATCTTCTTCGTTCCCAAGGACTTTCATCTTGTATCCGCCTTCATAGCTGATACGGTCGGCGCCAATCTGGTAGAAGTATTTCGTGGACGGCTTGAGGCCGGTCATGCGGACACGGATGACCCGGTCGTCCAAATCGGTGACACGGTAGCCGCCGCACAGCACTTTTCGGGCATCCGACAGGTCAGGACGCTCACCCACAAGCACATAGCCATTCGCTAGCGCGCTCACGGCAAAGGCGACACCCATGGACGTAGCCGCGAAATTCTGTAGCATCGGCGCCGAAACGATGAGTCGGTCGCCTACGGGCTCCTCGGTTCGTGCTGCATCCGGAACGGCCTCAGCTTCAGGCCCTTCGTCCATTGGAGCTAAGGTAGATGCCTTCAACAATTCACCCGTACCCGCCGCCGCAGCCAGCAGCGCCGAAGTCTTGATAAAGTCTCTGCGTTTCATGCTTGCTAATTTACGGATTTCTTCCCGTTCCAGCAAGCTTTTTCCTTCTTTCCGCTGCAATGTACGCAGCAGTCATTCAGCACTTTATGAGAACTCCTCCCCTTGAAAAAAAAGGGGACGAGTTCTTGCAAACGGCTGTTAATCAAATGTGTACATTGCAGCGGAAAGTTGAGGCGGACGGCACAGGGCGCCGTTATTTTTCGTAACTTGCAGACAATTATGACCGGCTTCTCCCTCATCATCGCATTCGTCGTGGCAATTGTGGCCATGATCCTGCTCATTTCGAAATGCAAGGTGCATCCGTTTCTGGCCATCCTTATCGTATCGCTGGTGCTGGCGCTGCTGGCGGGGATTCCACTGCGGCAGATACCGGGCGTCATCGGCAGCGGATTCGCCGGGACCTTTACAAGCATCGGCATCGTCATCATTCTGGGCGCATTTATCGGCGCCGTTCTGGAAAAAACAGGCGCCGCCTTCAAACTGGCCGACCTGGTCATCCGGCTGGTCGGGCGGAAACATCCGGAGCTGGCCATGGAACTGATGGGCTGGGTGGTTTCGATTCCCGTATTTTGCGACAGTGGTTTCGTTATTTTGAATCCCATCCGGAAGGCATTGGTGCGTCAGACCGGGACATCGAGCGTCGCCATGACAATGTGCCTGTCGTGCGGCCTCTACATCGCCCACGTCTTCATCCCGCCCACGCCCGGTCCGCTGGCTGCGGCCCAGGCGCTCGGCATGGAGAACAACCTGCTGCTGGTCATCGGGATAGGTGTAATTTGCTCCATCTTTCCGCTGATTGCTGGATACTTTTTCGCACGGCACTCCGGACGGAAGGTCAAGAGCGCCGACGAGATGGCCTGCAGCAACGAGACCGTCAAGACCTACGAAGAACTGAAAGCCGAATATGGCAAACTGCCCGGTGCGGTGGACGCTCTTGCTCCGATTCTCGTGCCCATCCTGCTGATGGCAATCGCTTCCTTTGTCGCCATAAGCCCTGTCGAAAGCACACCGGCCGACATCCTTATCTTTCTGGGGACGCCTGTAATGGCGCTATCGGTTGGTGTCATACTGGCCGTTATCCAGCTTTTCCGCGCCGGTAAAGGCGGAGAATTCTACACGCTGACAAACGATACACTCAAAACCGTCGGCCCTATTCTCTTCGTAACGGCGGCAGGCGGTGTGCTGGGCAAGGTCATCGCCACATCCGATATGGTGAATTTCATCACACTCCATGCCGAAACGTTCAAGGCCGTAGGCATCTTCTTCCCGTTCCTGCTGGCCGCAGTGCTCAAGAGCGCACAGGGATCCTCCACCGTGGCCATCACCACGACGGCAGGCATTGTGGCGCCGCTGCTGACTGCCCTTGGCTTTGCCACGCCGGTCGACGCTGCACTGCTCGTGGTCGCCATCGGCGCCGGCGCAATGACCGTTTCCCACGCCAACGACTCGTATTTCTGGGTTGTCACCAGTTTCGGCGAACTGACTCCGCAAGACGGCTACCGCACCCAGACGATGATGACGCTTGTCATCGGCCTGGCCGCAATGCTGGAAGTATTCATTCTCAGCCTGATATTCTAAAGTCTGCCTCCGGCGCTTATTTCTCCAGGCAGAAGTCGAGGCCTTTGATGATGGCTTCCTTGTCGAGGTGCTGGCCGATGAAGACGAGTTTCTGCATCCTGTCACCATAGACGGGGTCCCAGTCCCGCTGGAGGCCCTTGTCCCAGGACATACGCTCGAGGAGTTCGTCCTCGGGCATAGTGGCGTACCAGAGGCCTGCGTCCTTCAGTGAGACCTGCTTGCCGGCCTGCTCGAAGATGAAGCAGGTGTCGGGCTCGTCGGTGAAGTAGCAGAGGCCCTTGGCGCGGATGACCTCGCGGGGCCAGTGCTTTGCGATGAAGCTGTCGAACTTGTTCATATCGAAGGCCTCACGGCGGTAATATACAAAGGTGCCGATGCCGTACTCCTCGGCCTCGCCCTCGTCGTCGTGGTGATGGTGATGATGGTGGTGGCCTTCGCCTTCGTGGTCGTGGTCCCCGTCGTGATCGTGATGGTGCTCCCCGTGGTCGTCGTCGTCATCATCGTCCTCATTCTCGTGCTTCTCGATCTCGCCGAGCCAGGAAGCCGAGGTAATCACGTCGTCGAAATCGAACATTCCGGTACCAACGAGGCGGTCGAGGTCCACGTCGCAGTAGTCGCACTCCAGGATTTCCGCCTTCGAATTGAGGGCACGGACTATCTCTTTTATGCGGGCGAGCTCCTCAGGCTTCACCTCGGAAGCCTTGTTCAGAAGCACTATGTTGCAGAACTCTATCTGCTGGATTACCAGGCTCTTGATGTCCTCCTCTTCGAAATGTCCGCCCAGCAGGTCGTTGCCACAGGCGAACTCGTCCTGCATACGCAGGGCATCCACCACGGTGACTATGCAGTCCATCACGGCAACTCCGTTCTTCATCATATCGGGATACATCGAAGGGATCGAGCAGATGGTCTGGGCGATGGGTTCCGGCTCGCAGATGCCGCTGGCCTCGATCACGATGTAGTCGAACTTGCGCATCGCGGTGATCTCGGAAAGCTGCTGCACGAGGTCCATCTTGAGGGTGCAGCAGATGCAGCCGTTCTGGAGCGCCACGAGGCTGTCGTCCTTCTGCCCCACGATGCCGCCCTGCTGGATGAGGTCGGCGTCTATGTTTACCTCTCCTATGTCGTTGACTATCACCGCAAACTTGATTCCCTTGCGGTTGGAGAGGATTCGGTTGAGCAAAGTGGTTTTACCGCTGCCGAGGTAACCTGTGAGCAGCAGTACGGGAATTTCGTTGATCTCTTTCATCTTGGATTCGCCCCGATTCAGAGCCGGAGCCTACTCGTCTTTCTGTTGTTTTTTCCAGCGCTCGCGGGCAAGGGCCTGCATATCGGGAACGATGTCGTTCTCGTCCACGATCTCCGAACCCAGAAGCGTCTCGATTACATCTTCCAGCGTCAGGATGCCCTGGAAAGCGCCGTATTCATCTATGATGCAGGATATCTGCTCGTTCTTGGAAAGCATCTCGTCCCAGATCTGTCCCAGCGGGGTCTCCTCGTTGTAGAGTTCCACGGGACGCTTTATGGAGCCCAGGGTGCGGTCGAACTTGTCGTCGGCCAGCAGCTGGAGGGCGTCCATACGCAGGATGTAGCCGGTGATGTATTCGTCGCTCTCGGCATAGACCGGGATGCGGCTGTGATGGCGGTACTCCTTGCTGCGGTAGAATGCCTTGACCGTCATCGACTCGGGAGCGATTGCAGAAACCACGCGAGGCGTCATCGCCTGATAAGCGGGGATGTCGTCCATCTTGAAAAGATTCTGGATGACGGCGTTCTCGTCCTCGTCGATCTCCTCTTCCTCCTCGGCCACGTTCGCCATAGCGCTCACCTCCTCGCGGGAGACGGCGGCATCCTCGGTAGGATGCGAGATGAGACCGGTGAACCATTCGAAGACTATCACGAAAGGATAGAGCAGGATCACCAGCACGTTCAGGCACCGGGTGGTGAAGCCCATCAGGTGCTTCCACTGGGTGGTGCCGAGAGTTTTGGGAATTATCTCGGAGAAGATGAGAATCAGCAGTGTGACCACGGCGCTGACGAGGCCGAACCACTGGCTTCCGAAGACCAGGGTGGCCTGACGGCCCACTCCCGCGGCGCCCACTGTATTGGCTATCGTATTGAGACTCAAGATCGCCGCGATGGGACGGCTGGAATCCTGCTTGTACTGCCTGAACTTCGCGGCTGGCTTATAGCCCTCCTCCTCCTTCATCGTTATGAAGGAGAGCGGCGTGGACATAAGCGTAGCCTCGAGGATGGAGCAGAGGAACGATATGGCCATCGCTCCAAGCAGAAATACGAGCAACAGTGTCATATTGACCGCAAAGATAACCCAAAAGAGTATAATTTCAAATCAGACTTATCATTATGCTTGTTGTTTACCTTTTTTTTCTTTCTAATTGTGGGTTATCTTTTGAATCATATTTGATTGAGGGGAAACCCCTCAAACTCCCCCGTCGCTTCGCTCCTTGACTTATGTATTGAATTACTTATAGTAGCGATGTCTGTTAGAGTTAAATTATTGTTAAATTTGTCCAATTATTGAAATAACAATATACAAGATATGAAAAGACTTTTTGCAATCCTGGCCTTCGCGGCTCTGCTTATGACATCGTGTAACAAGACCAATCCCTTCCTCACGGAATGGGACACCCCTTACGGCATTCCTCCCTTCGATCAGATAAAGGAAGCCCACTACCTCCCTGCCCTCGAGGAGGGAATCAAGCAGCATAACGCTGAAATCGAGGCGATTATAAACAATCCCGACGCTCCCACTTTCGACAACGTCATCGGAGCTTACGACAATTCCGGCAAACTCATCTCCAAGGTGGTCGGCGTACTCTTCAACCTCGCCGAGACCGACATCACCCCCACCCTCGAGAAGATAGTTGACGACGCCACCACGATGCTCTCCAACCACGAGAATGAGATAACATTCAACAAGGAGCTCTTCGCCAAGGTGGAAGCCATAAACAATGCCAAGGAGGGACTCTGCCTCACCCGTGAGCAGGAAATGGTCCTCGACAAGGTTTACCGTTCTTTCGCCGACAACGGAATCGCCCTCGACGAGGCCGGCCAGGCGCGTATGAAGGAGATCAACACCGAACTCTCCACCCTCTCCAACAAGTTCGGCAACATGCTCCTCAAGGAGAACAACGCCTTCAAGGCGAAATTCGGAGTCGCCATCTCCGAATACACCGGCGCTATGACCACCGAGGAGAACCGCGCAAAGCGCGAGGAGATGTTCCGCGCCTACTCAAACCGCGGCAACAACGGCAATGAGAACGATACCAAGGAGACCCTTCTCAGGATCCTGACCCTCAAGGAGGAGAAGGCGAAATTGCTCGGCTACGACAACCCCGCAGCCTGGATCCTCAGCGACAAGATGGCTAAGACCCCCGCAGCCGTGGACGCATTCCTGGAGAACATCTTCAAATATGCCGTGGCTCAGGCCAAGAAAGAGGTCATCGACATGCAGCTTGTGATGGACGACGACATCAAGGCGGGCAAGCTCGAGGCCGGCAGCAAGATCGAGCCCTGGGACTGGTTCTACTACGCCGAGAAGGTCCGCAAGGCAAAATATGACCTCGACGAGGAGCAGGTGAAACCCTACTTCAAGATGGAGAACGTGCGCGAAGGCGTCTTCAGCACCGCCGCACGCCTTTACGGCCTCAACTTCGAGAAGATCGAAAACGCTCCCGTCTATCATCCCGACGTGGAGGCATTCAAGGTGAGCGACGCCGAAAGCGGCGCCCTCATCGGAATCCTCACCACCGACTACTTCCCTCGCGAGAGCAAGCGCGGCGGCGCGTGGATGAACAACATCCGCGACGAGTATGTCACACCCGACGGCACTATGGTCCGCCCGATCATCGTCAACGTGGGCAACTTCAACAAGCCTACCGCCGACAAGCCCTCGCTCCTTAGCCTCGACAACGTGGAGACCATGTTCCACGAGTTCGGACACGCCCTCCACGGCCTGCTGACCCAGTGCCACTACGCTACCGTGAGCGGCACCGCCGTGGCGCGCGACTTCGTGGAGCTCCCTTCCCAGATCAACGAAAACTGGGCATTCCAGAAAGCGGTCCTCGCAGGCTATGCCAAGCACTATGAGACCGGCGAGGTGATTCCCGACGAGCTGGTGGACAAGATCATCGCAGCCGGCAACTTCAACCAGGGCTTCATGACCACCGAACTCTGCGCGGCATCGATCCTCGACATGAAGTGGCACGAACTCTCGTCCGTCGAAGGCATCGACGTGGAGGAATTTGAGAAGAAGGCGTGCGAAGAGATGGGCCTCATCGGCGAAATCATCCCCCGCTACCGCACCACCTACTTCAACCACATCTTCAACAGCGGCTATAGCGCAGGCTACTACAGCTATCTCTGGGCCGAGGTGCTCGACAAGGACGCTTTCGAGCTCTTTATGGAGAAGGGCATCTTCGACCCCGCCACCGCAAAGAGTTTCAAGGAGAACATCCTCGAGATGGGCGGCAGCGAAGAGCCTATGACCCTTTACAAGAGATTCCGCGGAGCCGAGCCCGATCCCGACGCGCTTCTCCGCGCCCGCGACCTGAAGTAAAACCGTTTATAAACGTTTAAACGCGCTTAAATGGCATCATTCATCATAGAGGGAGGGCATCGGCTTTCCGGAGAAATCCGTCCGCAAGGCGCCAAGAACGAGGCCCTGCAGATACTCTGCGCCACGCTTCTGACAGCAGAAGAGGTCACTGTCGGCAATATCCCCGACATCCTCGACGTCAACAATCTCATCGCCCTGCTCGAAAAGATGGGCGTAAAAGTGAAGAAGCTGGGCAAGGGAGAGTACTCCTTCAAAGCCGACAATCCCGATTTCGACTACATACGGAGCGCCGATTTCCTCAAGCGCACCGAGGCGCTGCGCGGCTCGATAATGCTCGTGGGCCCTATGCTGGGCCGCTTCGGCTGGGCCATCACCTCCAAGCCCGGAGGCGACAAGATCGGCCGCCGCAGGCTCGACACCCACTTCGAGGGAATGAAGAGGCTCGGCGCCGCATTCGAATACGACAGCACCAACTACACCTATACCCTCAAGGCCAACAGGCTGAAGGGCACCAGGATGCTTCTCGACGAGGCCTCCGTCACCGGTACGGCCAACATAGTGATGGCATCCGTGCTGGCCGAGGGCACCACAGTCATCTACAACGCCGCCTGCGAGCCATACGTGCAGCAGCTCTGCAGGATGCTCTGCTCGATGGGGGCGCGCATCACCGGAATCGGCTCCAACCTCCTCACAATCGAGGGCGTGAAGGAACT
>JAEEGG010011207.1_pt1 | contig 19629 bp, 12 predicted proteins | sample 9134161 | NCBI WGS metagenome assembly JAEEGG01 (sample SAMN16246543, study PRJNA631951) | gut metagenome | biome: gut microbiome; feature: rumen; material: CR-attached | host: Bos | place: Iran: Karaj | collected 2018-10 | reverse complement strand
GGCAGGCGTCCCTGCACGGTGGCGGCTCGGTTCTGCACGTTCACCATCGCCATGTCGGGGTCGGTGCCCTGGCGGAAGAAGATGCCGATGGAGGCGGTGCCGTTGTTCGAGGCCGACGAGGTCATGTACATCATGCCCTCCACGCCGTTGATGGCTTCCTCCAGGGGCACGATGACGCTCTTCTGCACCGTTTCAGCGTTGGCGCCGGTGTAGCTTGCCATGATTCTGACTGTGGGTGGCGCTATCTCCGGAAACTGCTCCAGCGCCAGTTGGCTCAGTCCGATGATGCCCACCAGCACCATCAGCACACTTATCACTCCGGATAGTATGGGGCGGTCGATAAAAGTCCTTACGTTCATGATGTTCTTACTAGAGTCCTCTAACTTAGGGGGCTACGTCTATCCCCTCGCGGAGCAGACCGGCACCTTCGGCAATAATGGTATCGCCGAGGCTGAGTCCTTCCTCCACGATGTATTCGCGGCCGTTGTTCTGGGGAAAGAGCGTGACGGCTGTGGCCTTCGTCTTGCCGTCGACGACACGATAGACAAACATGCGGTTCTGCAGCTCGTAGGTGGCCTCCTGCGGGATGACGATGCAATCCGTGCGGTGCGTCGGCACCACCACCGTGGCGCTGCCGCCGTGGTGCAGCAGCCCGCTAGCATTGGGGAACGTGGCGCGCAGCGTGACGGCGCCTGTCTGGGCGTCGACCGTTCCGCTGACGGCGCTGATGCGCCCCTGCTCATCGTATTCCTGCCCGTTGTTCAGGCGGAGGCTGACCGCAGGAGCCTTGCTCATGAACTCAGCGATGGAGCCGTACTGCGAGATGAGGTCGAGGGCCTGGTTCTCGCCGATGCTGAAGTAGACATACATCTCCGAGTCGTCGGCCACGGTCACCAGCGGCTCGCTGATGCTGCTGCTCACGAGCGAGCCCACATGCCAGGGAATCATCGACGCCACGCCGCTCACGGGGCTCTTCACCTCGGTATAGCTCAGGTTGTTGCGGGCGTTCACCTCCTGTGCCCTCGCCTGTGCCAATGCCGCCTCGGCTTCGAGCAGGGCGTTGCGCATCGTCTCCACCGAGACATCGCTCACCACCTGCCCCTCTTTCAGCTTCGTCTCGTTCTCATAGTTCATCCGCGCCGTTGCCAGCCGTGCCTCCGCGCTCTTGCGGGCAGCCACCGCCACCTCCAGCGCAGCCCGGTAAGGCACCTGGTCGATGACGAACAGCGTCTGCCCTTTGCGTACGGCCTCGCCTTCGCCCGTGAGGATGCGCGTGATGCAGCCCGACACCTGCGGGCGCACCTCCACAATCTGACGGCCCGTCAGCCGCGCACTGTACTGGCGGTCGAGCGTCATGTCCTTCTGACCCACCACCATCGTCTGGTATTGAACTGCCTCATGGCTTTTCTGTTTCTCCCCGTCGCACGCCGCCACCAGCACCGCTGTAAGAAACAGCGCCGCCAAGGCTGTGCTAAAAGTAGGTCTCTTCATATCTTGTCTTTGTGTCTGAATAGTTTTTATCGGTATAAATAATAAATCGGGTACAAAGATAGTGATAATTTTGCAATAATTCATATCTTTAGGCAAGAATATCACTTTTTTTTATTAACTAGGCAAAAACAGAAAAAACGCGCTACAAGCGCTACTTTGGCACTAAACGCGCTGAATGGCAGGAAGTTGTCGGTAGCTACACCGTTCTTTTTGGAGCTACCATAGTAGCTACAGGCAGAGAGAAATGATGAGTGAAAATACTGCCGCCGTTTGAAAAAATACGCACGCCGTTTGAGAAAATACGCACGCCGTTTGAGAAAATACTGCCGCCGTTTGAAAAAATACGCACGCCGTTTTGGAAAATACTGCCGCCGTTTGGAAAAATGCGAACGCCGTTTTGGAAAAACCGGACGCCGTCTGGCACTGTAGCTACGGCAGTAGCGCCAAATGACGTGCTGTAGCTACAGCCAACGGATTGCAGTCCAGAAAGTTAGCTATCAAAGTAGCGCCTGTAGCGCCAAAATATGTTTCCCGCGCGCGCGTAGAGACATTCTAGAAATGGGAATTGCTATAGTATTTCCTGAATATGATAGAGCGGGCGCCGCTTTACCTCGGTGTAGATATTGCCGATATACATTCCCGCGATGCCAATGGAGAAGATGATGAATCCACCCACCAGCCAGATGGACAGAATGAGTGACGACCATCCTAGCACTGCCGTACCCTTGATGATGGAATAGGCCACATAGATGCCGATGCAGAAGGCGATGAAGAGGAAGAGCATGCCGATGTAGAAGATGGCATGCATGGGGCGCACGCTGAACGCCGTGATGCCCGACATGGCCAGATGCAGCATCTTGGTGAGCGTATATTTCGACTGTCCGGCGAAACGCTCGCCGATGACATCGTCTACGGTAGTGGACGGTAGCCCTATCAGTGGTATGAGGCCGCGCAGGTAGAGGTTGTGCTCCCTGTAGTCACCGAGCATGTCGAGCGCTCTGCGGCTCATCAGCCGGAAGTCGGCATGGTTGTAGACGCTCTCCACACCCATCGAATGTTGTAACTTGTAGAAGGCCTGTGCCGTGGTGCGCTTCATGAATGTGTCGGCCTGGCGCGACACCTTCACGCCATAGACGATGTCGTAGCCCTCTATGAAGTGCTTCACCATCTTGGGGATGCACTCTATGTCGTCCTGCAGGTCGGCATCGATGGTGATGACGGCATCTGACCAGTCGCGGGCGGTCATCATGCCTGCCATGATGGCATTCTGGTGACCCACGTTGCGCGACATGTTGATGCCTCTGACGAAGTGGTTCTCTGCGTGGAGCTGGCTGATGATTTCCCACGTGCGGTCGCGGCTGCCGTCGTTGACAAAGACCATCTTCGAGTCCTCTGAGATGAGTCCCTCGGCTATCATGCGGTTGAAAAGTTCCGTCAGCTGGTCTACGGAGTGACGGAGGACAGCCTCTTCGTTATAACAAGGAGATACGGTTGCTAATGTGATCATGGGGTTTCGGGGTTTTGGGGGGGTCGAGATTTCGAGATTTCGATATTTCGACATCTCGATATTTCGAGTTTTCGTTATTTCGACTTCTTTTCCACAAACTCGTTGTAGGTGATGAAGTCGTGGCTGCGCCCTTTGAGCATCTTGATGAGGCGGTCCAGCCGTTCGCACATCTGCTGCCCGCTGTGGTTTCTGATGATCAGGGGCATCTTGAACTCGGGGTGCTCCTTCAGCTCGTAAAACTCCCAGGGGTGGAAGTAGGTGACGAAATAGCCGTCCTTCTTCAGCACGCGGCGCACCATCCAGTGGTAGAGACCTTCGGGCAGGTTGTGCAGCGAGAGCCAGAAGAGCGGGAAGCGGATGAGCGGCGTGACGGAAGCGGGAATCTGCATCACGCCGTCTTTCATGAACCACGTGCGTGGCTCCGTCAGGTGCATATAGCGCCCGGGGATGAATGCCGGGTTCAGCGAAGAGTTGTAGCGATAGCCCACCCGCTTTATTTCCGATTCCACAACGGGGAACATGCGCGGCTGGCGGTAGCCATAGACGGTGCGCCCCGTGCAGCGCTCCACCATCTCCTTCGACCGCGCGAAGTCGGTTTCCTTCGGCTGCCAGTGGTCTACGCCGTGGCAGGCCACCTCGTGGCCCTCGTCCATGATGCGCTGCATCACCTCGGGAGCATTCTCAGCGAAATTTCCCGTGCAGAAGAATGTGGCACGCACATGGTTGTCCTTTAAGACGTCGAGGATGCGGCAGGTCCCTACCTTCGAGACCGCCATCCCCTGTTCCAGCGAGAAGTCAACGCCATGTTCTCGGGGTACGTCGAACTCCTCTGTGTCAAAACTCAACAGTATCATCACTCTATACTTTAATTAAAACGACATTCAGGCCAAACATGTATTTATAGGAGATGTCCTTAATGATGTTGGCGGCTAAGTACACTCCGAAATTGATATTCTCGTCATCTGTCAGGTTGGAAGTAATGGAACGTCCCGCGAGGACGGGGTTGAAGGGATGCCCGCCGTCTTTCAGGGTCACACGCACATGCTGATCCTTGACAAAGACGTGCACATCGAACGAGTGATGGACCACGCGCCCGGTAGAGTGCTGGGCGATGTTGGTCATCAGTTCCTCCAGACAGACGTTCAGGTTGAAGACGGTCTCCTTGTCAACCTTCATTTCCTCAAGGAACGCTACAATCTGACCGAGGACGGCTGACACGTCTTCAAGACGATATGCAACGGAATAGTTGAGCGAGTGCCCGCCCTCGCTATAAGGTATCAGGGTGAGGCCAGAGACGCGGCAGCCCTGACGGCGACTGCTGACGTAAGTATAGACCAGCTGGGCACCGAGGAACAGGAAGGCTGACAAGGGAAAGCCATACCACACCAAGGCGGGGGCATTGCTGGCAAAGAGCCACAGAGTGAGCACTATCATCGCCAGCTGACCCACAACAATGACAACGCTGAGCACCATGTGCTCGAGCAACTGATAGACGGACACCAGCGTGAGTGTGAGCGAAAAGGGCAGCAGCATCGGCGAGAAGATGCGAAGCACATGGTTGACGGCTTCCATCTCCTGGCGTTCCTCGATGCCGAACATGATGCCCACCACATCGGGAATCCACATCAGCACCATCATCAGCATCACAAGTATGCCGGCCGTCAGCAGCGATTTATGCGCCAGCAGCGAAAAGCCCCTGAGGTCGTGCTCTCCCACCATCACGCCGCCAATGGCAAAGAGGGCCTCCATCACGCCGTTGATAAACACGATAGACAACAGGAGCATCTGCAGGCAGATAGACCAGAAGAAGAGCCCTCGGTCGGCTTGGGCGTCGAAAATGATATTGTTGATGAGAAGCAGCGTCAGGGCCATCAGGATATTGCAGATGGTGATAGGAGCACCCTCCTCCACGTTTTTGACAAACAGTTTGCGCAGCCAGGCACCGGGCCGCAGCAGGCGATAGGAGCAGGAGGGGTGGCGCAGGTAGAGACCCAGCAGCACGATGTTCACGGTAAACTGGGCCAGCGTGCCAACGGCGACGCCCTGGATGCCCCACTCACACCAGCCCACAACCAGCACATCGACGGCAACATTGGTCACCACGCCTGCAAAGACAGCCAGGGTGACGCGACGGGGATGGCCGTCGGTGGCCACAAAGAGGCAGAGGGCGTAGCTGAGCATCTCAAGCCAGGCGCCGAGCACGTAGATGCTGAGATACTCGGCGGGCAGTTTCCTCAGTTCGGGCTCGTCGACGATGACCCGCAGAATAGCCGGTATGCCCACATACATCAGCAGCGAGAAGAGCACACCTAGCGTCAGGATAGACCAGATGGCCGTGGAGAAGATGGCTTGGGCTTTCCTGAGGTCATGATGCCCGATGGCACGGGCCACCAGGGCGTTGGCCCCAAAGGCCATCAGCAGGCCGATGCAGCTGATGAACAAGTTGACAGGCAGCACCAGGTTCAGGGCTGAGACGGCCTCTGAACCCACAAACTGTGCCAGGACGACGGCATCGAAGACGCTGGCCAGCTGACCGACTGCCGACGTCAAAATAGCCGCCAGCACAAAACTCTTCAAAGCCTTCGAGACGATATAGCTGTTACGCTTGCTCTCCATTTCTTCACTTTTCGCTCTTTACTTTCCAGTCTATTTGACGGTCTATACAGATAGGGGGCAGACCGTAATACTGGGCATACATTAGCGAGCGGTTGTCGGTGGTCTTCGATTCAAGGTCGGCAGCATAGATAAGATGCTCCTCAACCAGCGACCGGGGGCCGACATAGCTGTCGAGGCCATAGGGGATGTGGAAGGCTGGCACCACCAGTTGCTGCTGGTCTTTATGCTGCATGACATAGTCGAGGCGGCTGTCGAATTGCTGACGGTAGGAACCCTCAATATAGAAAGCGCCTGCCATGACGAACAGACCATAGAGGGTGCAGAGCGTACCGACGGCGAAGGTGGCTGTGCGGCGCAGCGGCGTGGCTGCCAACACCTGTTTCAGCCAGGGCACTATCTCCTTGAAGGCGGCAGCAGAGCCCACCGTGAGGAACAGCGTGGAGTGGAAGCCCGTGCGCACGGCAAATTCGGGGGCAAACATCATGACCATGAGCACAAGGATGCCTGCGGCAGCGAATAACAGGGATGTGGGAAGCTTGAAGAAGAAAGCCTTCTTTGTGCTTAACTCTTCGTTCTTTGCTCTCTTTTTGCTCGCATAGAGCAGGACGATGGGGATGAAGAGGAAGCTCTCCCAGACGAGAATGGGCAGGAAGCCTTCAGTGAAATTATCCCAAAACATCTCCGCAGAGAAGAGCTTGTCTGCTGGCAAGACATACGCTGGAGCAAGTTCAAGCATCAGCTGTTCACGATGGAGGGAACCCGGGCAAAGCATCAGCACCCCGCAGCCGATGAGGAGGAACACAAAGCCGGCGACCATCCACCGCTTCAGCCGTTTCTGCCGCCAGGCACTAAAGAGGAAATATGCCGTCAGCACGACGGTGACAAGGCTGCCCGCCTCTTCAGACCAGCCCGCCAACAAGCCGAAAACTGAAGAGTAAAAAAGTAAGAATGAAGAATTTGAGAAGTGAGAGCTGAGATTTGAGAACTTAGAACTTAGAACTGAGAGTTGAGCGTTTGCTGCCGCATGGGCCTTTTCTGCGGGACTGTCCTGCGGCGCGGTAGCAAATTTTTCATCCTTCATTCTTACTTCTTCATATCTAAGTACATACGGCAACAGGAACAGACATTCCCACAGCCCTGACCAGAGGTAGACACAGGCTCCCGTCATCCAAAGCATGGTGGACATATAGTCCAATACCCCGAAGAGCATGCAGAGCATCACCCAGAGGAAAGTGCCTTTGTGGCGGGCCGGCGACGCTATCTTGCCGACAGCCAGCCAGTAGAGCGTGAGCATGAGCTGGACGAAGACAACGGTGTTGGCCAGGTCGAACCACACCTTTCCCGTCCAGGCGAAAAGCTGGATGAAAATCATGGAGAAGGTACGCCCGCCCCAAGTGAAATAGTGCGACCACTGGGAGACGATGATGTCAGAGACACTGTCTATCCGCTCACGAGGCCCGATGTCGTCCATCAGGTTGCCATAGTGCTCTCCGTCCCAAATGAAGGCATAGGAGAAATCGTCGCCCACCATCGGCAACAGCAGATTGCGAAGGAGAAAGGGCACGGCAAAAAACAGCAGGAGCACTCCCCAGGGCGTACGCTTCCAGAGCTTTCCAATTTTTTGTAAAACAGACTGTATCATCGATCGGCAATTAGCTATTTTGGTGCAAAGGTACGCATAAGCCGGCAAAAAGCAAAGGAAAAAACAAATAAAAGTCGGATTTGTTTTGTACTATACCCATGTTTTTGTATTTTTGCAAGTAGAAAAGGAACTACTTATGAAACTATACCCGCTAAATGCCACACAGGAAGACATGCTCCACGAGAGCGACATGGACAAGTTGGAGACCAACTATTGTGTCGCACGCTATATTGAGCTTCCCAGGGAAAGGTGCTCTGCCGAGGAGCTGGCCCATGCCTGCCAGACGGTGCTCGATACGCTCCACTATACCCACGCCCATCTGGTCAGACAAGCCGATGGGAAGGTGATGATCAGCGAGGATACCGACATGCCTAACCACGTCCATCGATATGAGATGACCGACGAGGCGTGGAGCAACGACAAGGTTCAAATCATCAAGCCTTTCCGCATGCTTGAAGAGCCGGGCATTCGCATAGACGTGGTGAGCACTGAAACCAAGAGCGTTCTGCTCTTCGAATGCAACCATCTGTTCTTCGACGGCATCTCCATCAAGGGCGTACTGAATGCCGTGGAAGCAGTGCTGGCAGGCTGCCCCATAGAGGATCAGGGCGACATCACTGCCCAATGGAACATGGAGGAAATAGCCTCCTACGACTCTGATGCCTATCGCCGCGCCCGGCAGGCCACCTGCGACAAGTTCCGCGATTATCGCTATACCGACATCTGCCGCCCGACAGACAATCCCTGGGGACAGACGCTCTATGCCTGCTACCTGCTGTCCTACGACCGCATGAAGCACATTCGCTTGAACAGCGGAGCCATGACGGAAGAACAGCAACAGAAGATGATGACCACCATCTGCGTGGCTGCATACGCCGTTGCCCTCGGACAGATGGCCGGCACTACCGATGTAGTGTTTATGACCACCAATCACGGGCGCATCGACAAACGGCTGAACATGAAAGTGCTTGGCAACTTCCTGAAGAGCATGTCGCTGTATATCAATACCGACCCCGAGCAAAGCGTGGCAGAGCTGATAGCAAAGACACGCACGGCACTCTTCGGCATGATGCGAACCATCGGCTATCCGTGGACTCACATGGTGCGCGACCTGCAGCTTTCGCCCGCAGAACAGGTGGGTACGGAAATGAATGTCAGCGGGACGGGCATCTACGAGTATATCACCTTACGGGGCGCCGACTATCCGGCCTTTCACATCGAGATACCCGTGAGCGACATACACCTCTTCCTTGTGGTGCAGATTCGTGAAGAGGGGCTGACCTTCAATGTGGAGGGCAGCGAAGCCCTTTATTCCCAGGAACAGCTCGACACCATGGCCCGTCTGACAGGCGAATATACGCTTCAGCTCATCGGCGACCAAAGCAAGAAAATAAAGGACATACTCATCAGTAGTCTATCAGCCGACGGTCCTCACCGTCAGCAATGACCTTCTTCCAGCCGTAGTACTGGGCATACATCAGGTTGTGGCTGCCCTCTTCGCGAGGCTCCAAGTCGGAGCCCCAGGCCAGAATGATGGTATTCCACGAGACACAGTTGTAATTCCACCAGTATAGAAGCTCGTCAGCTATGGGCGGCACGTCTATCTGGTGAACCACCACCATGTCCTGATCCTGATGGGCATTGATATAGTCGATGCGGCTCATCCACTGCTGGTGAACGTCACATTCTACATAGAAACAGATAGAAGTTGTCGCTATCCACAGCACAATGGCAACAGCTGCAAAGCCCTGAATCAGCCTGCGGTAATGTTGCCAGACGACGTCCTTCTCCTTCAACAGCTCGCGCAGGGCCGACAGCGAGGCGGCTATCACGGCGCAGGTGGGGAAGAATCCTGCCCGGCTAGGAGCCATAGGCACAAAGAGCATAATGAGCATCACGGCCATCGCTCCGCCAACCATCACGGCCTGGAACTGTGTGGTCTTGTTCCAGCGACGACCTTTGGGCAGGCGCCAGATATAGTAGCCAATCAGCAACAGCAGGGGAATCTGCTTGCTCACCACAGGCATGATACATTCGCTGAAATTGATTTTGAACATCAGTGGTGTCCAGTACATCATCTCGGGCAGTTCGGGATTGTATTCATATTGGCGTTGCAGCTCCAGGCGCACCATCTCGCCAGGAGCCAGGACCAGCATTGCTGAGCCGATGCAGAGGAAGACGAAGCCCACTACCATCCATGTCTTCAGCTTGTGCTCCTTCCAGAAATGGATAAGCGCGAAGAAGACAATAATGTCGACGACGGCAGCACCCGTCTCCACAGACCAGCCTGCGCAGAGACCTGCAAAGGCCATGATAAGTGGGGAATAGGAACGTTGAGGGTTGAGCGTTGAGGGTTGGGAGTTTGCTGCCGCATTCATGCTTACTTCTTCATTTCCTTCCGTCCAGTAAGCCTTTGCGTAGGGCAACAGGAAGAGCAGGCAGATGACGGCTGTCCATAGGAACACACAGCTGCCACACATCCAAAGCGTTGTCAGGAAGGGGTCGGGAAGCAGGAACCAAAAGGCGAAGAGAATCCAGAACATATAGACGGCATTCATTTCACGCAGTCTCTTTCCCGTGCCTATTCTGAACAAGAGGAAAGCCAGCGCAATGAAGACAAGCGTGTTGAGCACATTGAACAATGTCTTTCCTTCCCAGGCGAAGAGCTGCGTAAGCCCAATGCCGATGACACGTCCTCCCCAGGTCATGTAATGGGAATACTGCGAGCGCACAATATCGCCAAAAGAGGTGATGCGCTCCCGTGGCCCTACGCCATCGAGCAGATTCCCTCTGTCGGCCCCGTCCCAGACGAAGGCGTAAGGAATATCGTCGGAAACCATCGGCAAAAGCAGGTTGCGGGCAAAAAACACAGCCATGAAGACAACCAGCATCACGTGCCACAATTTGATTTTCTCTTTCATAACCACATGTTTTGTGTTGCAAAGGTAGTGATATCCTGCGAAAATAAGGAAAAAAATAAAGTTTTTTTGCTGTTTCCATGTATTATTTGTATCTTTGCAACTGTTTTTTAAACATAGTGTATGATGAGTAAACGATTGTGGCGCCTTATTATTCTGTTGGCGGTTTTGCTGCTGGCTGGTGGACTGGCTTATAGCTGCTGGGATGACGAGGAAAAGGATGAGGAAGAGCCGGTGGGCGAATATCGCACGCTGACTATCAGTACTCAGGACTATACCTTCGAGCGTGAGTTTACCTCTGCCATAGAGACGAGGCAGACGGCAAGCATCTATCCGGAGGTGAGCGGCAGAATAGTGAAGATTTGCGTAAAAGAGGCTCAGTACGTCAAAAAGGGACAGCCCCTCGTCGTAATAGACCAAGTGCCTTATCAGGCGGCAGTAGAAAACGCTCAGGCAAGGGTGGGCAGCGCGAAGGCTCAACTGGCCACCGCCCGCAAGAATCTGGAAGGCAAAGAGATACTGTTTGCCCAGCATGTCATTGGCGACTTCGACCTGGACAAGGCTCGCAATGAGGCAGCAGAGGGGGAGGCAGCGCTGGCCGAGGCCGAGGCCGAGCTGAAGACGGCGCGTAACGAGCTGTCGCGCACGGTGGTGAAGAGTCCTTCAGACGGGGTGATGAGCATGATTAACTATCGTCTTGGCGAGCTGATAAGCCCCGAAATGGATATGGAGCTGACCACCATTACCGACCCGAGCAATCTCTATGTCTACCTGGGCCTGTCGGAGAAGATGCTTTATGACCTGACGCAGTTCTATGGGTGCAGTATCAGGGATTTGCCAGCGCACATGCCCGAGGTGACGTTGTCTACCTATTGGGGCAAGGAGATGGAGCACAAGGGGCGCGTAGATGCCATCAGCGGCAATGTGGAGGATGGAACGGGAGCCGTCTATATGCGTGCTTCATTTGATAACTCGGAACAGCTGTTCCGCGACGGCAGCAATGCCACGCTCCACCTGCCCTACCATCTGACGGATGCCATCGTGATTCCCCAAGAGGCCACTTTCGACATTCAGGACAAGCTTTTCGTCTATAAGGTGGAGGACGGCGTGGCCCGCCAGACTGAGATAGAGGTGATACCCTACCACGACGGGCAGCGTTTCGTCGTGACCAGCGGCCTGACGGTGGGCGACATCATCATTGCCGAGGGGGCCGGCCTGCTGAGAGACGGAATGCAGGTAAAGGCAAAAAAGGAATAAAATAATAATCAAGTTAAAAGGATAGAAGGGGGTGAAAAGCAAGTTCTTCATAGACCGTCCGATATTGTCGATTGCAATGGCTGTGGTCATTGCGCTGATGGGCATCATTGCCTTTGCGAACCTGCCCGTAGAGCAGTTTCCCGACATTGCGCCCCCCGTTGTGGAGGTGAGCGCCGACTATACCGGCGCCAGTGCCGACGCCGTGCAGAAGAGCGTCATTGTGCCTTTGGAGGAAGCCATCAACGGTGTTGACGGCATCGACTATATCAGCTCGTCGTCTACGAGCAGCGGAAATGCCTTCATCTCGGTGGTGTTCAAATCGGGCGTAGACCCCGACCTGGCCGTTGTCATGGTGAAGAACCGCCTGAGCGAGGCCGAGGGCATCCTGCCCGCCGAGGTCATAGAGACGGGCATACACGTGGAGAAGGAGCAGCGCAGCTACCTGAAGGTCATCGCCCTGGAGTGTCCCGACAACCGCTACGACAACGACTTCATCTCAAACTATTTCAACATCAACATCAGCCCGCGCCTGCAGCGTATCAAGGGCGTGAGCCGCATACAGCTGCTGGGGAATATCTACGCCATGCGTATCTGGATGGACCCCAAGCGTATGGCTAACTATGAGCTGGAGCCGTCAGACATAGAGCAGGCGCTGAACTCGCAGAACATTGAGGCAGCTATCGGTATCTTGGGCGAGGACTCGAAGAACACCTTCCAGCACACACTGGTATATCGCGGCCGTCTGGTGAACGTAGAGGAATTTGAGAATATCGTGGTGAAGTGCATACCCAATGGCGGAGAGCTGAGGCTGAAGGACGTAGCGCGAGTGGAGCTGGGCTCCGAGAGCTATTCCAGCGACGGATGGGTGAACTCCCACAATGGCACGGTGGCCATCCTGACGCAGGCGGTAGGCTCGAATGCCCGTGAGGTGAACCACGAGATAGACCGTCTGATGAAGCAGATGAAGACTCAGCTGCCGCCGGGACTGGAGTTTCGCGTGTTGCTGGATACGAACCATTTCCTCGATGCCTCTATCCACGAGGTCGACAAGACCCTGATGGAGGCCATCCTCCTGGTGGTGCTGGTGGTGCTGCTCTTCATCCAGAACGCCAGGGCGACGCTCATACCCATCTTCGCCATCCTTGTGTCGCTCGTCGGCACCTTCGCCTTCCTGTATGTGGCAGGCTTCTCGCTGAACCTCATCACCCTGTTTGCCCTGGTGCTGGTCATCGGAACGGTGGTCGACGATGCCATCGTCGTGGTGGAGGCAGTGCAGAGCCAGTTTGAAACGGGCGAGAGACGTCCCTACGAGGCCACCTTGGGAGCGATGGGCAAAATCAGCACGGCTGTTGTCACCACCACAGTGGTCTTCATGTGTGTGTTCATCCCCACCTCGTTCATGAGCGGGCTGAGCGGCGTCTACTACAAGCAGTTCGGACTGACAATGGCCGTGGCCGTTGCCCTCTCCACCATCAATGCGCTGACGCTGTCGCCAGCACTGTGCGCCCTGCTGATGAAGCCCAAGAAGGCAGATTCTATAAATGAAGCATCTGCCACCACCCCGCAGGACAATCCCAAAGAAAAAACCAACGCGGTAGCAAACTCTCAATTCTCAGTTCTCAGTTCTAAGTTCTCAGTCGCTTTCAACGCTGCCTTCGACACGTTGAAGGAGAAATATCTGGGCGGCCTTTCGGCCTTTATGCGCCATAAATGGTTGGTAGCAGCCATCACTGCCGCCGCCATCTTCCTGGCCGTCTTCTGTCTGCGCATGATTCCTACCAGCCTGGTTCCCGACGAGGACACGGGCAATATTTTTGTAGAGATAACCACCCCTGCCGGCTCAACGCTGGAGCAGACAAAGAAGACTGTGATGAAGGCCACCAAAGCCATCGAGGACATCGACGAGATAGAGTCGATGGCCTCCATTGCCGGATGGAACGTCCTGGGCGGCGAAGGTGCCAACGCGGGCGTCATCATCATCAAGCTGAAGCACTGGGACGAGCGTCCGGGTGCCGACGTCAGAATTGACGCCGTGCTCGAGAAGATTGACGAGCGCATCGACACCATCAAGTCGGCCAGTCTGTTCTGCTTCCCCCTGCCCACCGTGACCGGCTATGGCTTCTCCAGCGGCATCGAGCTGAACGTGCAGAATTTCGAGGGCGAACCCATCAATAGTGTAAAAAAGGTGGCCGACCGTTTCGCCCAGGCGCTGGACGAGCGCAAGGAGATAGGCGAGGTGTACAACAACTATGAGGTGAACTTCCCCCAGTACACCGTCTCTGTCAATGCCGCCATCTGTAAGCGCTATAGCATCGAGCCGTCGGAGGTGCTGAGCACGCTCAACGGATACGTAGGCGGTAACTACGCCTCGCAGTTCAATGCCTTCGGACGCCTCTACCATGTCATGCTGCAGGCCGACCCAGAGCTGCGTGCCGACCCTGACGACCTGAACAACATCTTCGTGGTGTCTACCGACGAGAACATGCACTTCCTGCCCATCACCGAGCTGGCCACGCTGAAGAAGAGCTACGGCGTGCAGTCGCTCAACCGTTTCAACCTCTTCTCCAGCATCAGTCTGGAGGTGGAGCCCGACGACGGCTACAGCACGGGCGACGCCATCAAGGCCATCGAGGAGGTGGCCAAGACATCGTTGCCTCAGGGCTATGGCTACGAATATACCGGCACCACCCGCGAGGAAGCTGAGACTACTGACAATGCCGTCTGGATATTCGTGCTCATCATCATTTTCGTCTACCTGGTGCTCTGTTCACTCTACGAAAGCCTGTTCACGCCCCTGGCCGTGCTGCTGAGCATACCTTTCGGGCTGGTGGGCAGCTGCATCTTCGCCCTGTTCTTTGAACTCGAGAACAATATCTATATGCAGGTGGGCATCATCATGCTCATCGGCCTGCTCTCTAAGACGGCCATCCTTCTGACGGAGTATGCCTCAGAGCGCCGCCGCCAGGGCCTGAGCATCCGCGAGGCAGCCATAGATGCCGCTAAGGCCCGTTTGCGCCCCATCATCATGACGGCCATGACGCTCATCATCGGCCTGCTGCCCCTGGCCTTCTCTTCCGGTGCCGGGGCAATGGGAAACATATCCCTGGGGCTCTGCGTCATCGGCGGCATGACCTTGGGCACGCTGTCGCTCCTGTTCTTCGTCCCCCTCTTCTTCATGTTCTTCCAGACCCTGGAGGAGAAATTCATGCCCAGCCGCATCAAGGGCAGACATGCCCTGCCCCTTTACCTTCTTGCCTTTCTTCTTTTAACAAGCTGCGCTACCTTTTCCCGCTATCAGCCGCAGGAAATAGATACCGACGGCCTCATACGTGCCGATGAAGAATCAGCCACCACCCCGCAGGACAACCCCACAGAAAAAACCAACGCGGCAGCAAACTCTCAGTTCTCAGTTCTCAGTTCTCAATTCTCACCTCTCACCTCTCACCTCTCAGACTCTTCCTATAAACAGCTGTTCACCGACCCGCAGCTGATATCTCTCATCGAGGAGGGGCTGGCCCACAATAGCGACCTGAACATTGCCAAGCTGCACGTCGATGCTGCCAAGGCCGCCCTTCGCAATGCCAAAGGCGAGCTGTTCCCTTCCCTCGAACTTGGTGCCAACGGCCAAACCTCCAGGTTCAAGAACAGGGGAAGCAGCGACGACGAGGAAGACGACGGCGGCGCACTCTCGGAGAGCACCTTCACCTTCGGGGCAGAGGCCAGTTGGGAGATAGACATCTTCGGCCGCCTGCAGAACGCGAAGATGGCTGCCGCCGCCAGTGTTGAAGAGCGGATGGCATACGTGCAGGCCGTCAAGGTGGAGCTCGTCGCCACCATTGCCACCGCCTACTACCAGCTGGGGATGTACCATGCCCAGATTGCCGACACACGGGCCATCCTGGAAAGCTGGGGCGAGAGCATCAATGCGCTGAAAACACTGATGACAGTGGGGGAGGCCACCAGCGACGAGGTGAGCCAGGCCGAGGCCGCCAGCCTAGAGGCCGAGGCCACCCTCGAGGAGCTGCGCCTGCAGCTCATTCAAGCTGAGAATGCCCTCTGCACCCTGATTGGCCGCCCCTGCGGACACATCTTGATGAACGAAGAATCAGGAACAAACAATGATGATTTAGCTACCTCCCCGCAGGACAATCCCACAGAAAAAACCAACGCGGTAGCAAACTCTCATTTATCATTTCTCATTTCTCAACTCTCATTTCTCAACTCTCCCTCCTCAATTCCCTCTTCATCGCTGCGCAACCGCCCCGATGTCCGTCAGGCAGAGGCCGAGCTGAAACGTGCTTTCTATGCCACCAACGAGGCACGGGCAGCACTCTATCCCTCGCTCAATCTGTCGGGCAGCATCGGCTGGACCAACGATGTCGGAGAGGTCGTCTCCCCCGCCGGGCTGCTGACCAGGGCCTTGGCCTCGCTGACACAGCCCGTGTTTGCCAATGGCCGTCTGCGGGCTGCCGTCCGTCAGGCGCAGGCTGAGCAGGAAGAGGCGAAGATAGCCTTCCGGCAGGCCGTCCTCGATGCTGGTCAGGAGGTGAACGACATCCTCGCCAGCCAGCAATACGCCCAGCGTGCCATCGGCTTAAACACCCGGCAGGTGGAGAAGCTCACCGAAGTGCTCGCTGCCACAGAGCTGCGCATGCACTATGACAGCGAGGTGAACTGCCTGCAAGTGCTCCTCGCCCGCCAGTCGCTGCTCGAAGCCCGCCTCTCGCTGCTCAGCGCCCAGTACACCCTGATAGAGTCGGCCATCGGCCTCTACAGAGCGCTGGGCGGAGGAATGTGACAAGAGAGATAGCCGCCCCGCCAGTCCCCCCTACCTTCGGGCGAGGCAGACCGTCAGTCAGGCCGTTTTTTTCATGTGTGGCGAAAAGTTCCTAATGTTGGCTGGAGTGCCCCTTTGGGGCAGAAATCTTTCAAATCTTTACAAATCAGACAAATATTTTGATAAATCAGGGCAATAATATAGCAGTTGACCCGGGACGTCTCCGGCGGCAGCCGCATTCCCGACCTGCGGTCGCCTACCCGTAGCCTTTCCCCTCCCATCAAGGCAATTGCGAGGAGGGAGCAATTGGGGAGCGAAGCGACGGTGGGGCGAAGCCGGGGCAGGGGTGGGGTCTCTAACTTTTTCCGCCGAGAGTACACAAACGACAAGTGATTCGCTGAGGAAGTTACAAACGATAAGAGATTCGCTGAGGAAGATACAGACCCCACCCCTACCCCTCCCCTTGAGGGGAGGGGAGTACCATGCGGAATAATTAAGTGCCAATTGCTATATCGATGCCTTGAAAAAAGAATAATAATTACGGACCAATTACTGTTATTATGTTAATTCGTTTCCAATAAGATGAAGAAAGCAGACATAAAAGCACTTCTCACCAAAGAGAATCTCTACGAGGTCATACGTTTTGGCATCGTCGGCTCCATTGCCGCCATCCTGCAGGTGGTCATCTACTATCTCCTGACAGACCACATCAGTCACAACCTGGCACTGTTTGTCAGCTATGCCCTGGCATTGGTCGTAAACTATCTGCTCACCACCTATTTCACCTTCCGTGTGAAGGCTTCCAGGAAACGGGGACTGGGCTTCCTCACCAGCCATGCCGTCAACTTCCTCCTGCAGTTCCTCCTGCTCAACTTCTATGTCTCTGTTGTAGGCCTCGACAAGCAGACGGCCATCATCCCTGTGCTCGCAGTCTGCATTCCCATTAACTTCCTCCTGATAAGGTATGTCATGAAGAAAAAGAGCTGAGGCCTGCAAGGCAAAGACCAGAGCGGGGGGGAGGTCATCTGATGAAGCTTGTCCTCACACGGCTTTCCAGCGCGGGATGCCCCTCCTCCCCTGTATTCAGCTTTCGTATCATCCAAGCCATGTTGCGGCCCAGCGTGCGCATGGTCTGCATGCCTTCCTCGTCCTGAGCCACCTGCCCCGGCGTTTGCCCGTAGGCCATGTTCCAGTATTGGGAGCTGACCACGGGCATGTTCACGATGGTGAAGTATTTGTTCAGGCGGTCGAAAGCGGCAGACGCCCCACCCCTGCGGCAGACCACTACGCTGGCCCCGGGCTTGAACTGAAGCTCACGGCCCAGAGAGTAGAACACACGGTCGAGCAGCGCACACAGCGAGCCGTTCGGGCCTCCGTAGTAGACCGGCGAGCCGACCACCAGCCCGTCGATGCCGTCTTTCACCGCCCTCCACACCCTGTAGTACAAGTCGTCGTGGAACGTACACCGCGCACCGTTCCTGCCGCACATGCCACAGGCTATGCAGCCCTGCACGGCCTGCTTGCCGATGCCGATGATCTCAGTGTCAATGCCCTCGCCGTTCAGCGTCTGCGCCACCTCGCTCAGGGCCGTAAACGTGTTGCCCTTGTCCCTCGGGCTTCCATTAATCAAAAGTACCTTCGTCATTTTTCCTTCGTCGTTTTTTTCGGTTATTCAAAATATCCGCTGCAAATATAGATAAAAAAATCCGAAACGGCAAGCCTGCCGACAGAAAAACTTTCACAAATCGTCGCCAGAAGCCAGAAGTCACCACCTCCCTACGCCCATCCTCTCCTTTCCCATGCTCCAGGGCACACAGCGTTTTTGTCATGAGGGCAGGAGGCGCCAGACTCGTTTTCTCCCTGAAAATTTGGTGGTTTCAGAAATTATCACTATCATTTGCAGGCGAAACGGACTAGATAGAGATATTTAGGCATATAAACTAAAAACTGATATATTATGAACAAGAAAACCATTATCAGACATTTGCTGATGCTGCTGGCCCTCCTGCTCTGCTCCGCCCGGGCATCGGCACAGGAGGCATACGCCTGCTATACGGTGACGAACACGACACTGACGTTCTATTACGACAACCTGCGCAGCAGCCGCGCGGGCAGGACCTACGACATGAACACGGGCGATACTATGCCAGGCTGGCACAGCGACAGAACTTGTGACGATGTGACCAAGGTAGTCTTCGCCCCCTCGTTCGCTGCTGCTAGTCCGACATCCACCTGTTTTTGGTTCTATGAAATGGAGAAGCTTGAATCAATCACGGACATCAGTTTCCTGAACACAGCCAATGTAACTACTATGGCATACATGTTCAGAGGCTGCAAAGGCCTGACAAGCCTTAACCTGAGCAACTTCAACACGGCCAAGGTGACAAACATGGGTTTGATGTTCAATGGCTGCAGCAGCCTGACAAGCCTTGACCTGAGCAACTTCAACACGGCCAAGGTGACAAACATGAGTGCGATGTTCTCTAACTGCACGAACCTGAGAACCATTTATGTGGGCGATGGCTGGAGCACGGTTGACGTGACGGCCTCTCAACGTATGTTCACCAACAGCACCAGCCTGGTGGGCGGCAAGGGCACGATCTACGATGACTCCAACCCCAGGGACAAGACCTACGCCCACATCGACGGCGGCACGAGCAACCCGGGCTACCTCTCTGAGAAGCCCGCATTCCTCCTTGGCGACGTGAACGGCGACGGCAAGGTGACTCCCGCCGACGCCATCATGATTCTCTACCACTACTTCGGAGTAGAGCAGTCAGGATTCATCCTCGACGCTGCCGACCTGAACGGTGACTCGAAGATTACGCCCGCCGACGCCATCGAGACGCTCTACAAGTACTTCGGCGCCAGCTCAGGCAGCAGCCAAGCCCGCTCCACCCGCCCGACGGCGAATGGCAGCCGCGACCCGGAGTAAAACGAGCAGAGCTAATCAGGAGGAAGAGCCATTCTTAGCGAAGCATTAACGTGTCGTTCTTCGACGAGCTTTCCTCGTCGAAGAACGACACGTGTTATCGGCTTGCCGCTTCGCCCCCTCGCGCGCGTGCGCGTAATATAGCGAAAAAAGGCGCTACAAGCGCTACTTTGGTACTAAACCGACTGATTGACAAGCCATTGCCTGTAGCTACACCACTCTTTTAGGAGCTACTCTTGTAGCTACAGGCAGAGAGAAGAATCGAGTGGAAAATACTGCCGCCGTTTTGGAAAATACTGCCGCCGTTTGAAAAAATACTGCCGCCGTTTGGGGAAATACTGCCGCCGTTTGGGGAAATACTGCCGCCGTTTGGGGAAATACTGCCGCCGTTTGGGGAAATACTGCCGCCGTTCGGGGAAATACTGCCGCCGTTTGGGGAAATACTGCCGCCGTTCGGAACTGTAGCTACAATAGTAGCGCCAAAAAGAG
>JAEEGG010011206.1_pt1 | contig 19629 bp, 14 predicted proteins | sample 9134161 | NCBI WGS metagenome assembly JAEEGG01 (sample SAMN16246543, study PRJNA631951) | gut metagenome | biome: gut microbiome; feature: rumen; material: CR-attached | host: Bos | place: Iran: Karaj | collected 2018-10 | reverse complement strand
GCACCGCTTTTACGGAAAGCACGGGCGTTTAGCTCAGCTGGTTCAGAGCATCTGCCTTACAAGCAGAGGGTCGGCGGTTCGAATCCGTCAACGCCCACAAAAAAAGAGGTTCGCATTCGCGAGCCTCTTTTTTTGTGGGCGCTGACGGAGGACCTTTTTTTATTTCGCTACGCGAAAACGCTTCATTTCATTTCGCTTGGCGGCCCTCCGGGACCGCGGTCTCACTCGTCGCCTCGTTCGCTCCAATACGTTTTTTACCTGCGTGAGCAAAAGGGGCCTGACCCCAATTGCACGTTTGCGAATTATTGTCTAAATTAGCACCCCGTTGGATAATTATTACTAATCTATAAATAAAGTATGTTTAAGGGACAACCAAAAGGCCTGTTTGCTCTGGCACTTGCCAACACAGGCGAAAGGTTCGGCTACTACACAATGTTAGCCATTTTCCTGCTTTATCTGCAGGCTAAGTTCGGTTTTTCAGCAAGCACAGCCGGACAGCTTTATGCTACTTTTCTTGCTGTAGTTTATTTCATGCCTGTTGTTGGCGGTATCTTAGCCGATAAGATAGGTTTTGGAAAGTGTGTGGTTACAGGTGTGAGCATCATGTTCATCGGTTACCTGTGCCTGGCCATTCCCACCCCGGCTTCAACATTCGGCCTTATACTTATGATTCTGGCCCTGGTACTCATAGCATCGGGAACAGGACTTTTCAAGGGTAACCTGCAGGTACTTGTGGGCAATCTCTATGATGATCCCAAGTATTCGGCCAAGAGAGACTCTGCATTCAGCCTGTTCTATATGGCTATCAACGTAGGCGCCATGTTCGCTCCCACAGCCGCTACAGCCCTCACCAACTGGAAACTGGGATCTGCCGGCCTGTTCTATAAGTCCGATGCTCCCGCAATCGCCAACCAGATTCTGGGCGGTGACATGTCAAACCTGCAGATCATGCAGAGTTATGCCGATTCAATGACCGGTGGCGCAGGCAAGAGCATCACAGAGTTCTGCCAGTATTATATCGATAACCTTTCGGTAGCATACAATCTTGGATTCGGAGTGGCTTGCGTATCTCTGATATTCTCAATCGCAATCTACCTGGGATGCCGTTCATGGTTCAAGCATGCCGATGTCAAGGCCGGACAGGCTGCTTCATCCGATGCTGCTGCCGCCGTTGAACTTACTCCCAAGCAGACCAGGGACCGCATCATCGCCCTTATCCTGGTATTTGCAGTTGTAATATTCTTCTGGATGGCATTCCATCAGAACGGTTCATCACTGACATACTTTGCCCGTGACTACACGCAGCCGTTCGTTACCGGTCCGCTCAAGGTAGGATTCAACATCTGGGCCCTGGCTCTGATTGCAGCATCCATCTACACGCTGTTCGGTGCATTCCAGTCAGAGACATCAAAGGCTAAGACCATCTGCGCTGTGGTAACACTCGTTCTTTGGGGTGGTGCATATCTGCTCTATCGCGGTATGGACGATCCGCGTCCCATCCTGCCTCAGGAGTTCCAGCAGTTCAACCCGTTCTTTGTGGTTGCCCTGACACCTGTGTCGATGGCCATATTCGGCGCATTGGCTAAGAAAGACAAGGAGCCTTCTGCTCCCAAGAAGATTGGTCTGGGTATGCTTGTGGCCGCTCTGGGTTACGCCGTAATGCTGTTGGCATCGGCCGGACAGCCCACACCGTCAAGCCTGAACGGTGCCGTATCACCTGATCCTGTGGTACCCACATACCTTATCAACACCTATCTGGTACTTACATTTGCCGAGTTGCTGCTTTCGCCAATGGGTATATCATTCGTAAGCAAGGTGGCTCCTCCCAAGTACAAGGGTCTGATGATGGGTTGCTGGTTCGCCGCAACCGCTATCGGCAACTACCTGAGTTCAATACCGTCCATGCTTTGGGACCGTGTTCCACTGTGGATGAACTGGACAATCCTTATGGCTCTCTGCCTCATCGCCGCTTTGATCATGTTTGCCATGCTCAAGAAGATCGAGGCCGCCACAAAGGGTTGACCTTGAATGATAAATAATCAACCCCATCTGCTTTATCGGCGGATGGGGTTGTTTTTGTTATAGAAGTATGTTGCTGAGCATGATTACGATGATGATCACGGGTGCGACCCAGCGTACCATGAACCAGACAAAACTGAATATCCAGCGTGGTGTGGTTGAAGTGTTATGGCCGGTTAGTTCGTCCAGAAAATCGGCTTTCTTTATGCGCCAGCCCGCAAACAATACCATTATCAGGCTGCCCACGGTAATGAGTACGTCGCTTGAGATTACGTCAAAGAAGTCAAATATGTTCATACCCAGGATACTGATGCCTGACAATGTGCCCTGTGAAAGCGAGCAGACGCAACCCAGGATTATTATCAGTATCATACTTGTTACTACGGCGGCATTGCGGCTCTGTTTCCACTCCTCAATGAAATAACGCACTATAACCTCAAGCATTGATATGGCCGATGTCACGGCGGCCAGCAACAGCGACAGGAAGAACAGTATTGCAATGATGCTGCCGCCCGGCATGGAGGCGAACACTCCAGGCAGGGTGATGAATACAAGTCCGGGACCTGCGTTTATGGCGGGCTCTGCGCCGTTCATGAATGCAATGGCATATACGGCCGGGATTATGGCCAGTCCGGCAATGATGGCAAACAGCGTGTCAATCAGGCCGGTGGTGATGGCGGTCATGGCAATATCCTCCTTGGTCTTTACGTAAGATCCGTAGGTAAGCAGGATTCCTATTCCTATGCTCAATGACATGAATGCCTGACCCAGTGCGGTAATGAGCACTTTTCCGTCTATCTTGCTGAAATCAGGTATGAGCAGATACTTTGTACCCTCCGATGCTCCCGGAAGAGTGAGCGCGCGGATGGCTACCAGTATTATGGTTATGGAGAGTACGGTCATCATGGGCTTGGAGAACCTCTCTATGCCGTTCTTTACGCCACCGAAGTTAGCTATTGCCGTTACGACCAGAAAGATTCCGGTATATACCAGAGGCTCATATGTGGAACTTATGAATCCGCCGAAAGCACCTGAATAATCGGCCCCGGGATCAGTGAAACTGAATGTGCAGGCCTGCACCAGATATTTGACCGACCAGCCGCCCACCACGGTGTAGAACGCCATTATCACGATGGGGGTGAGCAGTGTGATGAATCCGGCCCAACGCCAGCGGGGCGCACCCAGGTTGTCATAGACACGTGTCACGTTGGTGCGGCATTTGCGCCCCAGCGTAATCTCGGTCATCAGGACCGGGATGCAGATGGTAAGAAGCAGTACCAGGTATACGAATATGAAAGCACCGCCACCATTCTGTGCGGCCAGGAAGGGGAAACGCCACAGATTACCCAGGCCCACGGCCGATCCGGCCATAGCCAGGATCATTCCCACACGGCTGTCAAAACGCTCCCTCTTTCTCTCCATCAGGGATAGTCGTTAAGCCTTGATATTGGGCTCTTCCAGTCCGTAACCGGCCTTCTTGTCAACTGCCTTGAGACGCATTGCCAACAGCAGGGCCACCACGCCGAACAGGGCGAATATGATCATGGGCAATGTGTAGTTGTACTGGGTTACCTCAGCTCCGTTTACTATGCGTACGCCGTCCTTGCAGTACTTGTCAAGTATTCCGCCAATGAGCAGGGGTACAAATCCCAGGCCGATGTTCTGAACCCAGAATATCAGAGCGTATGCAGAGCCTACAAGCTTCTGCGGGATGATCTTGGGAACGCTGGGCCACATGGCAGACGGAACGAGTGAGAATGCCACGCCCAGGATAATCATGATGAATGCGGCGAACCACCAGTAGTTGAGCAGAGGCAGGGCGAACAGCACGTGTACCAGAATGAGCAGCAGTGAACCTATTATCATAATGGTTGCACCCTTACCTTTCTTATCGTAGATGCCGCCAAAGAGCGGTGTCATGATAAGGTTGCCAAAGGGGATTAGGCTGGGAATGATACCTGCCAAAGTGGTGCTTACGCCGTATTTGTTCTCCATCAGTGATGCGGCGTATTTCATGAACGGGAATACTGCCGAGTAGAACATGAGGCAGAGCAGTGCCAGGAGCCAGAATCCGCGGTTGGTGATTATCAGCTTGAGGTCCTTTACCTTGAATACGTCATCGGGCTCAGTCTGTGCCTGTGCCACCTCTGCGTCAAATTTCTTGTCCATGCGGCAGAATACCAGGTATGCCAGGAATCCTATGCAAAGGAGTATGGCCGAGAAGAGCAACGGGGCAGACAGAGAGAAGTGCTTTACTATCATGGGGCTGAAAACCAGAGCGGCTGCTGTTCCCAGACGGGCAACGGCTACCTGAACACCCATGGCCAGGGCAAGTTCCTTACCGGCAAACCACTTGGTTATGACCTTTGACACAGTGATACCGCAGTTCTCGGTACCAACTGCGAAAATGGCGTAACCCAGGCAGGCTACAAATACCTGCGTACGCATGCCGAACATGGTGCCGGCCTCTGCTCCGGGAGATATGTAATTGACTGCGTAATATTTGATCAGGGCACCGGCCAACATAAGGAAGCAGGTTACTATTCCGGTAAACCTTACGCCCATCTTGTCCAGAATGATACCGCCGAATATAAGCATGAACAGGAATACGTTGAACCAGCAGTAGGCCCAGTTGAACTGGCCGAACTCAAGGCTGGTCCAGCCCATCTGCTCCTCGAGCATGGTCATCAGGGGTGAAAGGGCATCGGTCAGGAAATAACCCCACATCATGGTGAATGATACGATAATAAGGGCGGCCCAACGTGCACCCTTGCTCTCACTGATCTTCTTGGTTACGGTCTGTGACATATTTTTATTATAATTATGATTATTCCGAGGTGCAAAATTATGAATTTCTTACTAATTTTGCAGCGCTGCTGAGAAGCAGATTGAGTGATACCCAAAATTTATTGAAAGAGGATAACTTACAAGATTGTTTTAAAGTGAATTTAGACGTACTAACCGCCGTGTCCCCCATAGATGGACGTTACCACGGCAAAACACAGGAACTTGCGTCCTATTTTTCAGAGTTTGCACTGATAAAGTACAGAGTAAGAGTAGAAATAGAGTACTTTACTGCACTTTGTGAATTCCAACTTCCGCAGTTGGCAGGTGTTTCACGCACCTCTCTTGACGGACTTCGCCTGATATGGCAGAATTTCAATGAGGAGGACGCCGCACACATCAAGGATATAGAGAAGGTTACCAATCATGACGTCAAGGCTGTTGAATATTTCCTCAAGGAGAAATTTGACCTTGTACCCGAGTTGGTTCCATATAAGGAGTTCATACACTTTGGACTTACATCACAGGATATAAACAACACCTCCCTGCCTCTGATGATCAAGGAGGCTCTTGAGAATGTCTATTATCCTGCAATCCAGTCACTTATTGATAAACTTGAGGAGTATGCCCAGCGCTGGAAGGATGTTCCCATGCTGGCACGTACCCACGGACAGCCCGCATCGCCCACACGTCTGGGTAAGGAGATTGAGGTCTTTGCATACCGTATGCGTGAGCAGCTCAAGCAGCTCAAGGCGGTGCCCATGTCGGCCAAGTTCGGCGGTGCCACCGGTAACTTCAACGCCCATCATGTGGCTTATCCCGATATCGACTGGAAGGCATTCGGAGCCAAATTCCTGGCCGATAAACTGGGCTTGGTACGCGAGGAGTACACCACACAGATCTCCAACTACGATAACCTGGCTGCACTGTTTGATGCAATGAAGCGTCTTAACACCATCCAGATAGATATGAACCGCGACTTCTGGCAGTACATATCAATGGAGTATTTCAAGCAGCAGATCAAGGCCGGTGAGGTGGGCTCAAGCGCAATGCCTCACAAGGTTAATCCCATTGATTTTGAGAATGCCGAGGGTAACCTTGGTATGGCAAATGCCATTCTGGAACATCTGGCACGCAAATTGCCTGTATCACGTCTGCAGCGTGACCTGACAGACTCTACTGTTATCCGTAACGTGGGTGTTCCCTTCGGCCATCAGATGATTGCCATTGCAAGTTCACTCAAGGGTCTGGGCAAACTGCTCATAAACGAGCAGAAGATTGCCGCCGATCTGGACGGATGCTGGAGCGTGGTGGCCGAGGCTATCCAGACCATACTGCGCCGTGAGGGTTATCCGCATCCTTATGAGGCTCTCAAGGCACTCACCCGCACCAACAGTCAGGTGACTCAGCAGTCCATAAGCGAATTCATTGATTCACTAAACGTTAACGATAATATTAAACAAGAACTTAAAGCCATTGCGCCTGGCAACTATTTCGGCGTATGATATTAATAGTCACAAAAATCTAAATCAAACAGAAGCCGTGACGGCTTCCAACTTAAAAAGGTACAATTATGATGGAAACAGAGAATGGAAACAGATTCTACGACGAGAGCGGGAATCAGGAAGAGCAGGAGAACAGCTTCAACAGGTTTAACGGAAATTCCGATGAGAACAGCCAGAGTACTAACCGTCGTGAAGGCAGACCCCGTTTTGTAAGGGTTGACTACAACAACAACCGTCCCCAGTATTCAAGGGTAGAGCGTCCTCAGCGTCAGGAAGGCGAGCAGGGTAATTACCAGGATCGTCCCCGCAGACAGTACGGTCAGAATTATGGAGATAATCAGGGCTACGGCCAGAACCGCCAGGGCGGTTATCAGAACCGTGGTTACAACAATAATCGTCAAGGTGGTTACGGTCAGCGTCAGGGTGGCTATGGCCAGCCCCGTCAGTATAACGTAGAGGAGGGTCAGCCCCGCTTCTACAGAGAGCGTGTTCAGGGCGCAGAGCAGCAGGAAGGCGGCTATCAGCGTCAGGGCGGCTATCAGCGCCAGGGCGGCTACGGCCAGCGTCAGGGCGGCTATCAGCGTCAGGGTGGTTATGGTCAGAACCGTCAGGGCGGTTACGGCCAGCGTCAGGGTGGATACGGCCAGCAGGGCGGTTTCCGCAAGCCCATGCAGAAGCGTCAGGACAACCGCAAGCGTATTGAGTATCAGGATGTAATCCACGATCCCGAGGAGGAGATACGTTTGAACAAGTACCTGGCAAACGCCGGTGTATGCTCACGCCGTGAGGCCGATGAATTCATCCAGGCAGGTGTAGTTAAGGTTAACGGCCAGACCGTTACTGAGCTGGGCACTAAGGTGCATCGCGGTGACAACGTGCTGTTCCACGATCAGTTGGTAAGCATAGAGCGTAAGATTTACATCCTGCTCAACAAGCCCAAGGATTGTGTTACCACAGTTGATGATCCCCAGGAGCGCAAGACAGTTATGGATTATATCAAGGGTGCCTGCAAGGAGCGTGTATATCCCGTAGGCCGTCTTGACCGCAATACAACCGGTGTACTGCTTCTTACCAATGACGGTGAGATGGCAAGCCGCCTCACACACCCCAAGTTCCTCAAGAAGAAGATCTATCATGCACGTCTGGACCGCGCTGTCAGCGCTGAGGATCTGCAGAAGCTTCTTGACGGTGTCAACATCGGCGAGGAAGAGGGCGATATCGTACGTGCCGATGAGGTAAGCTACGTAAACGATGACAAGACCCAGGTAGGCATTGAGATCCACTCAGGCCGTAACCGCGTGGTACGTCGTATGTTCGACGCTCTGGGTTATCGCGTTACCAAGCTGGACCGCGTACAGTTTGCAGGACTCACCAAAAAGCGTCTGCGTCGCGGCGACTGGCGTTTCCTCACCGAGAAGGAGGTCAACATGCTCCGCATGGGTGCTTACGAATAATTAATCACTGATTAAATCTAAAACAATGGATATCAAGAGAACAAGGATTGTTGACCTTCTCAAGCGTACCGATTTCGGTCAGGAGGTTGTCGTCAAAGGATGGGTTAGGACAAAGCGCGGCAGCAAGACCGTAAACTTCATCGCCCTTAATGACGGATCGACAATCAAGAACGTTCAGATTGTGGCTGATCTGGAGAAGTTCAGTGAGGACCTTATGAAACAGATCACCACCGGTGCCTGCCTGAGCGTGAAGGGTACCATGGTCGAGAGCATCGGCTCCGGTCAGGCTGTCGAGGTTCAGGCTCAGGAGATTGAGGTGCTGGGCCTGTGCGGTGATGACTATCCCATGCAGAAGAAAGGCCAGTCATTTGAGTATATGCGTCAGCATGCCCATATGCGTCTGCGTACCAATACATTCGGTGCCGTGATGCGTATCCGCCACAATATGGCAATGGCAATACATACCTATTTCCATGAGCATGGATTCTTCTATTTCCACACTCCGCTTATCACAGCCAGTGACTGCGAGGGTGCCGGAAATATGTTCCAGGTAACCACCAAGAACCTCTATGACCTTAAGAAGGATGACCAGGGTAAGATCATTTATGATGATGATTTCTTTGGTCAGCAGACCTCACTTACCGTAAGCGGTCAGCTGGAGGGTGAGCTTGGTGCTACCGCTCTTGGCGCTATCTATACTTTCGGTCCCACATTCCGTGCCGAGAACTCCAATACTCCGCGCCATCTGGCAGAGTTCTGGATGATCGAGCCAGAGGTTGCTTTCCTGGATCAGGAGGAGCTGATGGACCTTGAGGAGGACTTCATCAAGTACTGCGTACGCTGGGCTCTTGACAACTGCAAGGATGATCTGGAGTTCCTCAATCAGATGATTGACAAGACTCTTCTGGAGCGTCTTAACGGTGTGCTTAAAGAGACATTCGTGCGTCTTCCCTATACCGAGGGTATCAACATACTTCAGGATGCCATCAAGAAAGGCAAGAAGTTTGAGTTCCCCTGCAACTGGGGCGATGACCTGGCCAGTGAGCATGAGCGCTACCTGGTTGAGGAGCATTTCAAGAAACCGGTTATCATGACTGACTATCCTACAGCCATCAAGTCATTCTACATGAAGCAGAATGAGGCTACTTCCGATGGCGGCTCTATCGGCTATAAGGGAGTCAAGGCTCCCGCACCCACCATGCAGGGTACCGACGTTCTGTTCCCGCAGATTGGTGAGATCATAGGAGGTTCAGTCCGTGAGGCCGATTACGACAAGCTGATGGGTGAGATCAACCGTCGCCAGATGGATATGACCCACCTGTGGTGGTATCTGGATACCCGCCGTTGGGGTTCATGCCCGCACGCCGGATTCGGTCTTGGCTTTGAGCGCCTGATCCTCTTCGTTACCGGTATGCAGAACATTAGGGATGTCATCCCGTTCCCGCGCACACCCAAGAACGCCGAGTTCTGATATAATACAATAGAGACCTATTTGTACAAATAATTAAGAACGCTCCTACCTTATGGCAGGGGCTTTCTTTTTCTCCGCACCCCTGACCTTAGGGAACTGTAGCTCGTGTAGAGCCATTTCGCTCCCTAAGGTGCAGGGTCAGCCCGTGATATTACGTATTTTCAGCTCACCTTAGGGAAGAAATCGTTTGTACCTGCGTTTTAGTTCCCTAAGGTCGGGGGTCAGCCCGCGGGAAAGCGTATTTACTGCTTACCTTAGGGAAGGAAACGGTTCTACATGAGCTACAGTTCCCTAAGGTTGAGGGGATGATTGGGGGTCAGTGGGAGGTGAGGTGGAAGTATAGGCGGAGGGACCAGGCCAGGATGGTGACCATGGCCCAGCGGAACAGGAGCATCCAGTACCACATTCCGCCCACGGCTGCAAAGAGCATCAGGTCCTCCAGGTTGCTGTGCGATATTCCTATGTGCGTGTTGAGCAGACGAATGCTCTTGTCCGATATCTGACCGCGCTCCATCTCATCCATTATTGCGGCCGATCCGTACGAAAGACCCACTACATTGGCAACGATCCACAGGAACGATGTCTCCTTGGGCAGACCAAAAAGTGTAAGCAGCGGGCTGAACAGGCGTGATATCCAGTTCATGATACCGTATTCGTAGAATGCGCGCTGTATGATGTTGAGCAGTGTGATGAGCACTGTCATCCATACGGCCAGTTTCATCAAGCCCTTGAACCATACCATGAACATCGGCCAGAACTCACCCAGAATCTGAAAGAAAGGAATCTCGGAAAGATTGACTGCAGTTGCATCATATACGGGACGTCCCGGCAGAACCAGATTCATAATGATACCCAAAGAGAGTGATCCCAGAGTTCGTATCAGAACTGTATATAAGGCCGGAGCTCCGGTTTTCTTCTGAACAGCTGTCTCAACCACCATTGCATGAGCTGCCAGAGTCATTGTACCTAGAATCGTGATCTGGCGTGCGGTAAGGTCAATGGTCGATACCACCGCAATGCACGAGTATACGTTGATGAAATATCCGCTCACATAGGCCAGCGACGCGTCACCGGGCAGTCCGAAGATTCGGAACACGGGACTCACTGCAGCCGCAATCCAAGCCAGTATTCCGGTATATTTGAGCAGGAACATTATAAAAGAAACGATGGCGGTTATCTTGAATATCCACCATATCGTCTTGAATGCCCTTGGTATTGCCTGCTTTACAACCCTTTTGAACCTTTCCATGCGTGTCTTGTTCTAAAACGGCTGCAAAGATACGCTTTTATTCGCGCAGTAACTCAACGGATTTCATCTTAAGAGCGCCGTCCTCTATGTACAGGTTGTAGGAGTTGGGGAAGAATGGATGATACATTAATTCATGCGACTCATAGTTGTCCTCAATTGTCATGGAAAATGGCTCGCGGTTTAGTTCCGTAAGGTCGAATTCCTTATTTAATACTACTCTGACACCGGTCTTATCGACAGCCAGTATTGTCAGTATGCCGGGAGAGCAGCAGTCGCCCCATCCTTTAAAGAACAGCATGTAGCGCGACTTGCCCATTGGTAGGCAATAGAAATAACCGTTGTCGAACAGAACCCGCTTTTCCCAGTCCGGATTTTTGAACTGGTATTCTCTGCCGGCTGAATTGATGGAGATTACACTGTAGTCACCGGGATCATTTTTCCAGCCTTCACTGGTGTAGGCGTACAATGTAATGGTGATATCATCGGCTTTATTGCCTATCTGTGCCTTGAATACCTCTTCAAGTTCTTCGTCAGAGTCATCATATTCCCAGAAAGCATCGATTAAGGAGTCATTCACCTCTTTTCCAAATTCATATACGGTAATAACCTTTTCAGGCTTGACGGGAACATACTCCCTTGGCTTGATGACTGTGACCTGACACTCCTGTTTGAAATCTCCGCATACGGCGGTTATCGTGCATTTGCCACTAGAGACACCAGTTACCTTTCCATTCCTGTCAACATATGCTACAGCCGAATTTCCGCTACGCCAGTAAATGTTCCTTTTAGTTGCATCCTCAGGGATGAAAGCGGCACTCAGGATATATTCGTCGCCAATATCCATTTTCAACTCGGTCCTGTTTAGTATGATGTCACTAATAGGGACATAATGTTTAGAGGTGACAGGTCTTATTGAGCGTCCGGTCGGAATGCTCAAGGGAGTGAGTGTTATTATCATATGCCTGTCCTTGCTCTTATCGGGCCCATCGGAATTGGAAGTAAAAGACCATGCTTTAGGCTCTCTTTCGGGATCATTAAATTTGCATGAACTTGTCCAATAATAAAGCCCCGATTCATAATTGACATATTCTGTCTTTCTCCTCATCATTCCTCCGGCCGGGAGAAAAATTGAATTGCCGTTTGGCCCGGTAACGTTATACCCCCAATGAGAATAGCTTCTTGTCCATTCCCACTTGCATTTGTCAATCAGTTCCTGGAATTCCTCTTTTGTGGGCAAGCGCCAATCTTTATCCCAGAGCACTGTGGCCGCGTCATCACATGATTCCAATACGCTCAGTTTTCCCTCATAGTAATGACCCTGCTTGGGCTCCAGATAATAATTCTGAACAAATTCTCTTCTGGCCACGGTTTCACCCCATGCAAAATATTCACCGGGAGATTGGGGAGAATATTTTGTTGTTCCGATGTTGAAGGTGCCCCAGTTTACGCTAAGGCCAAGGTCTATAAACTCATGATCTTCAAAAATATAGAGGTTCCCGGTGGCGTGAGGAATGCGGTAGTTGTCTTGTGGTCTTATGATATATGATATCTTATTCTCCTTATTTACCATTATATATACGGAATCCTTTGCCGGCTCATCTCTGACTGGCCATGGGGTGTACTCAAAATGGACAATGTATTTCTCATTCTGTTTGACAACACGGAAAGATTCTGTGTGTATTTCAGAATATATTCCTCCGTTTAAAACAAAGTCATACTCACCGACACAATCCATTACATACTCCCGTAGCTCATCGGTGCAATATACGGAGAGAATGGAGTCGGTCTTTGCTTCTCCATCGAATTCAGTACAATAGGCTTTGTAAAATGCCAGGATTGTTGCTGCCATGCCGGTTGGCGTTTCTGTCTGGTCCGATGAAACCTGGTCCGATGATGCCGGTTGCTGACCGCTGTTGCTTTTGCATGAACAAATCATCAGGCAGGTGATGACAAACAAAGAAAGGACTCTTTTCATATTTAGGCGCAATTAGTTGTGTTGTCAAAGATAGTGTTTTTATATTTGCATACTAACCGAATAATCAGAATAATGAAAAGAATTACAGTAGTTTTTGCCCTGTTTCTGATGTGCACCATTACTGCATCTGCCCAGAAAACGCTTAAAGGTGCTTATGCCGATGCATTCAAGATGGGATGCGCAGTGAACTCCAGTATTGTAAACGGTCGTGACAGCAGGTCGGCCCAGATCATCCTGCAGCAGTTCAATGCAGTAAGCCCCGAGAACGATATGAAGGCCGAGGTGCTTCACCCGTCACCTGACCGCTGGAATTTCCAGGCGGCCGACCGGTACGTGCAGTTTGCCAAGGACAACGGACTGTGGGCTCTCGGCCACACTCTTGTATGGCATAACCAGACCCCCGATTTCTTTTTCAACCATCCTGACGGCACATCCAAGAGCCACGATGAGATGGTAGAGACCATGCGCAGCTACATAGAGACCGTAGCCGGCCATTTTAGCGGAAAGATTGATGCCTGGGATGTGGTGAATGAGATAATAGACAATGACGGCTCATACCGCAAGACCTTGTGGACCAACGCCTTTAACGGTGACGGTGATGAGGTGGTACGTCTGGCATTCAAGTTTGCCCACCAGTATGACCCCAACGCCGAACTCTATTACAACGATTTCAATGTATGGCGCCCATCTAAGCGTGACGGTATTGCCCGCATGATACGCATGCTCCAGAAAGAGGGTATACAGATAGACGGCATCGGCATACAGGCACATTGGGGACTCAACTTTCCCAAGAATGAGTATATAACCGCCGCGATTGACACATTCGCAGCCCTGGGTGTAAAGGTTATGATAACCGAGCTTGATGTCGATGTTCTGCCGCTCACCAAAGAGGGTCAGGTCATAGGCAAGTCTCTGCAGGACCCCATGTTCCAGCTTGAGGAGTTTGAGACCTATCTGGACCCCTACAAGAACGGTCTGCCAGATGATGTCCAGGCACAGCTTACGGCCCGATATGCGGAGCTGTTCAACATATTCTACAGCCGTCGCGACAAGATAGACCGCGTTACGATATGGGGCCTGCATGACGGCATGTCATGGAAAAACGGCTATCCAATACCCAACCGCACCAACTATCCGTTGCTCTACAACCGCGACCGCACACCCAAGCCTGCACTCCAGGCAGTGCTCAACATCCCAAAGTGACGCAAAGGGGTCACTCGCTGTAGTTGTGATCTATGACTATGCTCACGGGTATGTCGGGCAGGGCGGTCTTGAGCTGAGATGCAAAAGCCTGGTCATCGGTGATGCTGCGGTCAGCCACCACATCCACCGATACCTTGCCAGTAGCGGGGTCATAGAAGAACCCGTGCACCTGCATCACATGCTCCTGACGTGACAGGGTCTGAATGACGGTTTTCTGCAGTTCGGTCTGCCTGCTTTCTCCGGTTGCCACAGAGTATACACCCACGGTCATCACGATATTGTATTTCTGAATCATGAGTTCCGATATGCGGCGCGTGAGACTGTGGATACTGCCTGCCGTCATTGTGTCGGGTACTCCCACATGGAGTGAGCCGATGGACAGGTTGGGACCGTAACTGTGCAGGATGATGTCATAGACTCCCTGAACCTGATCCATACCTGAAATGTCCTTCTTGATCTGATGAATAAGGTCCGCCGGAGCATTGGCTCCCAGCAGCTGGTTTATGGGCGAAGCAAGCATCTCTATGCCGGCCTTTATGATTACGACCGATATCAACGCACCCAGATATCCGTCCAGCGATACGTTCCAGATAAGCATGATTCCGGCCGATACCAACGTAGCCAGTGTAATTACAGCGTCAAACAGAGCATCGGACCCGGAGGCGGTCAGGGCATCGCTCTGCAACTGCCTGCCTTTGCCGCGCACATAGAGTCCCAGGACCAGTTTGGAGATGATTGCCACAATGATGACAATCAGCGTAACCGTGGTATAATCGGGCTCAACGGGATTGATTATCTTGCGTATGGACTCTACCATCGATGTGATACCGGTGGTAAGCACGATTGCCGAAATGATTATGGCGCTGAAATACTCCACACGTCCGTAACCGAACGGATGGGTGTTGTCAGCCGGCTTGAGCGACAGCTTGGTGCCGGCAATGGTTATCACGCTGGACAGTGCGTCGCTAAGGTTGTTCACTGCATCGAGCACGATGGCAACCGAACTTGCCAGAATGCCCACAAAAGCCTTGAATGCAGCCAGCAGCACATTGGCAATTATGCCTATTACACTTGTACGTATTATTTGCTTGGAACGATCCATAAGATAGTGCTTTACTAATCAGCAAAAATACAAATTATTGTAATTTTGGAGCCTGTTATCACCTATTACATATGCAGTTGATTAAAAGAGCTGTATTCCTTTTAGCGTCATTACCGGTCGTTTTGGGAGCAAAAGCCTCAAATGAAGACTGGATGTCGCGCTTGCCGGATACTGTTAAGGTGTGCAGGGTGTCCATTCCCGGCACGCATGATTCCGGAACGGCTGGCGTGGGTATCCTGACGCGTCATTATGCACGTACCCAAAAGCTCTCTATAGCCGAGCAGTGGGATGCCGGAATCCGTTTCTTTGACCTGCGTCCCAAAATTGAGGACGGAACACTAAGGATTTATCACGGCCCGGCAAACTGCCATCTTGGATTCGAGGAGGCTTTGCTGATAATAAAAAGGGAGCTTGAGCAACATCCTACAGAGTTCTGTGTGGTTATGACCAACAGCGCGGGAGGCGGACTTGAAGGGGTGGATATGACAATGGATCTTATAAACACTCTCTTTGATATAAAGATGCTGGCTCAGTTCAATGCAAAGATGACTGTGGCCGATATGCGCGGGCGAGTTCTTTTTATACATAGGGACTACCGGACAAACGGCAGGGATTGGCCCGGCACCGTAGTGTTTGGCTGGCCCGGAAACGGGTCGTCGCATCACGTTAGGATGATGTCATCTCAAGAAAAGAGTGCCGTCCTCTGGGCTCAGGATTTTTTCACTGACGGAGGAAAGGGTAATTACCTGGACACCAAATGGGATAAGGTTACTTCCCTGGTAGGGGAGTTTGCATCGGCTCCTGACGGAGTTTGGTGCATTAACCATCTGTCGGGCTATACGGGCTCGGGTATCAGCACCAACATAAACCGTAACGCCAGGATCACCAATGCCCGCCTGCTGGAGTACCTGGCCGGTCATAAGAGTCCTATTGGAATAATCCCAATGGATTTTCCCGCTCAGGAACTTATTGATGCCATCATTTTTTTGAATACCTTTACAACCGAATAACTGCAGACAATGACACTTAAAGAATTTCTTAACAATGGTGACAAGTTCGCCAAATATATAGGTATTGAGCTTACCGACGTAAAACCCGGTATGGCCAAGGCTACCATGACCGTAACTGAGAATCATATGAATGCCGGCAATATATGTCAGGGCGGGGCGCTGTTCACACTGGCTGACCTGGTATTCGCCGCTCTGGTCAATCAGGGAGAGAACATGGCGTTTGCCATCAACTCCACCATATATTATCATGTATCGGCCAAACTGGGTGATGTGCTTACCGCCGAGGGTCATTTTACAAGCCGTCATCCCAAGATACCGGCAGCTCAGGTGCAAGTCACAGACCAGAACGGTACGATCATCGCAACATTCCACGCACAGGGCTATACAAAGCATATGCCTGCACCTTTCAGCGGACTGGAATAATTTTTTTCAGATTTTAACACTTATTTCTATTTGTTTTCATATCTTTGTCCAAGAAGCATAGCTTATAGTGCAGAAAAGGACAATCAAACGTGAAAACTGTATTTATATATGAAGGACTGGAATAATACTACCGCTTCCCATGTAAAGGAAGTTCAAGAAGACACAACTGAAACATCAAAGTGGACGGGAGGGTTCCCAAGTCTTAACTTGAGTTCGCTGTCTCCACTATCGGCTCCGTTAGGAGATTAGTTGTTTTAAAACAATTTGGTTATCTTCGCACCCAGCAAGATAACCAAATTTGTTTTTTATGAAAATCAGAATCATTCTTCTGGCAGTTCTCTCTGCCGTCATTGCCATGCCGTCATCGGCTCAGCGTTCCAGTAAGGCAAGTGCAGTGGAACTCTCATTCAACTATCAGAAACAGTCAGGAGCAGGCTCCAACCAGTGGGCTGTATGGATTGAAAATTCAGAGGGCAAGGTAGTCCGTACCCTTACCGTAACTTCATTTACATCAAAGGGCCGCGGAGGTCGCCGCGGTTACACATTCCGTCCCACCTGCGTTCCTACCTGGGTCAAAAACGCCAAGGCAGAGGAGATGACCGATGAGCAGATTGACGCCGTAACAGGTGCAACTCCGTCCCAGAGCGGAATCCAGACCTATACATGGGATTTCAAGGATGCCGACGGCAAGGAAGTTCCCGCCGGTGAATATAAGATATGCTTTGAAGCTACCCTCTACTTTAACAGCATCCTGCTCTACAGCGGCACATTCTCAACCAAGGACAAGGCCGGTGAAATCAAACTCACCTCAACCCTGACCGAAGAGGATGAGGCACACAAGAACATGGTTACAGAAGTTAAGGCTGCAATCAAGTAAATATCAGAACGTTGCAGAACCCTTAAGAGCGGCGGCCGATGAACAGTCGGTCGCCGTTACTGTTACCTTACCGGTGGCCTGTGTACGGCGGATATAGGCGGTCATGCGTCCCTGATAAGTATTGAAAACTGAACTCTTATGGCTGGTTTCGTGTGCCAGGACATCGGCATTATCGACTGCGATCAGCTGTGCGCCTTCAACTTTCAGTTCAATGGTACGGTCATAGTTTGGGCAGATGTTACCTTCGGCATCGGCAATGAATACTGACAGAATCTCCACATCATCAAACCCGGTGCCTGCTTTGCCTCCATTTTTTTCAATGCCTATATGAGTGGGATTACCTACGGTAACTGAATCACATTTTGCCACCAACACACCGTCATTATATCCTCTGATGCTTATTATTCCCTGATCATAGTTGACGTTATACACAGCGGGACGGGCATTGTCGGGCATCGGTCTGCGTCCCTGAGGTTCTCCGTTTATCCAAACATCCACCTCCTGACAGTTGGAGTAGACCTCAATCACAGCCTGGTCATATGTGTCCATATCGGCCGGAGTCCAGTCTGATACCAATGGACCTGCGCCGTTGTTGTCGGCATGACGGGCAAACGCCACCATAGGCTCCTTGGTCCACCAGCTGGCCCGCTGCAGTCCAGCGGGTTTTATACCTCCGGTTACATCCAGCAGTGAGGTGCTCCACATAACCTGCGGCCAAGCGGCCTCCCCCAGATAGTCAATGCCTGCCCAAAGGAACTGGCCGCACAGAGATGGGTCGTCCCTTAGCATCAGCCAAGACTGGACATCATGCGTATTCTCGGTGCCGATGATGGCCTTCTCCGGATGGGCATCGTGATATGCCTTGAGTTCATCCACACGATAGTTCTGGCCAACCACATCCATCATCTCGGCAAATCCGTTGCGGTATACGCCCGATGAGTTGGGACGGAAAAGTGCCATCGTTACGGGGCGGGTATTGTCCAATGAATGTACCAGATCCTGCTGTTTGCGGTATTTGTCAAATCCCTGCTCATTGTTCAGATTGTCTCGGATCTCGTTGCCAACGCTGTATATCACCACGCTGGGGTGGTTGCGGGCCTGCTCAACCATTGCGCGTGTATCGGCCTCCCACCACTCGTCAAAATAGAGGTTGTATCCTTTCTCGGCATGGTTCTTGGGCGTGTTCCACGTGTCAAAAGACTCGGCCATTACCAGGAATCCCATGCGGTCGCACAGCTCCATCAGAGTGGGGTCGGCAGGGTTGTGGGCCATCCTTACGGCGTTCACGCCCAGCTTGCGTAACTGTTGGAGCCGATACTCCCAGACCGATGCCGGTACGGCAGTTCCCAACGCGCCCGCATCGGAATGCAGGCATACTCCGTACATCTTTATGTTCTGTCCGTTCAGGAAGAACCCTTTCTCATTGTCAAATCGTATTGTGCGCAGTCCGGTTGTCACGGTCTCTTTATCCAGTTCCTTGCGACCGTCCATGACCGATACCTCAAGCGTATACAGATAGGGGGCATCTACAGACCAGAGATGAGGGCTCTTTATATCAATACTCCCGCTCATCTCATTCTGCAAGCCGGCTTCTATCTGGCTTGCCGGACTGTTGCCGCTTGCTACAGTCTTTCCGTCGGCATCCTTAAGAATGTATCTCAGACTGACCTTGGTGCTGCTTTTGGATGTATTGGCAACGGTTGTCATGATTTCAACCTTTCCGTCATTATAAGATACAAACGCTCCGTTCATGGGTATGTGGCATGCATTCTTGCTTACCAGACGAACGTGGCGGTTTATTCCGCTGCCGGTGTACCAGCGCGATGCCGGCTGAACCGAGTTGTCCACGCGTACTGCAATCGTGGCCTCCTTGCCGGGAGTAACAAGATCGGTAATATCGTATGTGAATCCCACATATCCGTTGGGCCGATACCCTGCCGGCTTGCCGTTTACATATACGCTGCTGCAGGCCATTACTCCGTCAAACTCCAGCAGCAGCCGCTCATCGGACTTGAAATGAGTCTGTATTGTCTTGCGGTACCAGCCTATGCCGGCAGGCAGATAAGCGCCGCCTTGTCCGCTAGGATTGCTCCGGTCAAAATCTCCCTCAATACTCCAGTCATGCGGCACATTAACCGTGCGCCAACCCTCAACAACATTCAGTCCATCTATCGTGGCATCACTCAGCACAAACTCCCAGTTTTTGTCAATGCTGCGGGTTTCACGAGCCATCAAACCAACCGGAAGTAACATCAAGAAAAGCAGTACCTTCTTCATAATCCCTATTTGTAGTCCCACAAAAATAATAAAAAGTGGCCATACTTGCAGGAAATGTGGAATGTGAGGCTGGTGGTGACAGGTATGGCTGGGAAAACGGGCTATTTGGGCTTTTTTGATGCCATACTTGCAGAGTTCCTTGGTTTTAGGGCTGTTTTTTGCAAGTATGGCAGTAGATAAAAAAATCAACAGATTTTTATCGCTATTTCATTGAAAAAGTGTAATTTTGCGAGCCGATTATTATCAACCCTTGCATAAAGGGTTAGTTATTAGCGTGTTA
>JAEEGG010011202.1_pt1 | contig 19632 bp, 17 predicted proteins | sample 9134161 | NCBI WGS metagenome assembly JAEEGG01 (sample SAMN16246543, study PRJNA631951) | gut metagenome | biome: gut microbiome; feature: rumen; material: CR-attached | host: Bos | place: Iran: Karaj | collected 2018-10 | reverse complement strand
TAATCTTGTTGGTGGCCTATTTTATTAAAAATGTGTACGTCTCGCCTGAAGTTGAACTGAAGTTGGAGCAGATTTTGGAGGATTTGGAGAAAGACAATAGGGATGCATAACAAACGAAGTTTCAGTTCAAATCCAAATACTTGGTTTTCATTGAATTGTTGTAATTTTGCAAATTAAAACAATAGAAAAATGGACGATGGAATAGGTAAAACGATAAAGCTGTTTCTGCTTTGGAGCTTTTTGTATTTTGCGGTTGGAATTATCGGCGTTTTTTTAGGGCATATCTGTAAGAGCGAGGAAATTATGAAATGGACGTTGGCGTTGGGATATTTGCTAATCTCCATTGTGTATTTTGGCAAACACTATGTTGATTTGTCATTTGGATACATTGAGCGGCGTATGGCCTGGCCTGCGGTTGGCATGTCCGTTTTGGTCGCCGTGGCTTATTTGTTTGTGTCGTTTTTTGTTATATCCATGCTTGATATTTATCTTTTTATGGAAGAAAGTGAATCTTTTAACAAATCAGACCCAAATCTATTTTTGGGTATTGCAGGAATATTACATAGCTGCATTATCGTCCCCATTGTAGAAGAAATTGGATTTCGTGGTATTTTTCTTGCAGGTCTGCTCAGGTCGAGGTGCCGTCCTTGGCTGGCTATCCTCATTACTGCTATTGTTTTCGCTTTGTTTCACATGTCTTTGGTGAAGATTATCAGCACCTTTGGATTTGGCATCATCATAGGTTGGCTCTATTGGCGTACAGGTAGCATCATACCTGGCATCGTTATCCACATCGTCAACAACTCTCTTTGTATCGTCTTTGCTTTCAAAGATTTGAGTATTGATTCCCTTGCCATTTGGTGGGTCATCCTTGTGGTATGCCTTTCTTCGTTGACATACGGGGTCTGGTGGTTTTGGAAAAAGTCAATCAATGATTCAACAACTTCTTAATCTCATTCAGCTTCATCAAAGCCTCGACAGGAGTCAAAGTATCAATATTGGTATTGAGAATGTCTTCCTTGATTTGCAAAAGCAACGGGTCGTCCAATTGGATGAAACTCAGCTGCATGGCATCGTCTTGAGGCTTTGCTGCGGCTTTCTCAACGTCCTCACTAGTGTGTGATTTCTCCAGAACAGACAATAATGCCGTGGCACGTTCGATGACCTTTCGGGGCATACCCGCCATTTCGGCCACATGGATACCGAAGCTGTGGGCGCTGCCGCCACGCTTCAACTTGCGCAAGAAGACGACCTTGTTGCCAACTTCCTTCACCGACACATGGTAGTTCTTGATGCGAGCAAAAGAGTCCTCCATCTCGTTCAGTTCGTGGTAGTGCGTGGCGAACATCACCTTGGCGCGACTCACGGGGTGGTCATGCAAAAACTCCGTAATGGCCCAAGCGATGCTGATGCCGTCGTATGTACTGGTGCCGCGCCCGATTTCGTCAAGCAACACAAGGCTTCGCGACGACACATTGTTCAAGATACTCGCCGTCTCATTCATCTCCACCATGAAAGTCGACTCACCCGAAGAAATATTGTCGCTGGCGCCGACGCGGGTGAAAATCTTGTCCACCAAGCCGATTCGCGCCGAAGCAGCAGGCACAAAGCATCCCATCTGCGCTAAAAGCACAATCAAAGCCGTTTGCCGCAACAGTGCCGACTTGCCCGACATGTTAGGACCCGTAATGATGATGATTTGCTGCTTGTCGCGATCGAGGTAGACATCGTTAGCGATGTAACTCTCCCCCACGGGCATCATCTGCTCGATGACGGGGTGACGGCCCTCTTTGATATCCAACACAAACGAATCGTCAATGACAGGCTGCACATAGTTGTTTTTCAACGATATATCGGCAAAACTCACCAAGCAGTCGATGCGAGCTACGATAGAGGCATCCACTTGGATGGGCTCCACAAACTCGGTCACAGCCGTGACCAGCTCATTATACACCCTTTGCTCAATGATGGCGATTTTCTCCTCCGCACCGAGGATTTTCTGCTCGTATTCTTTAAGTTCTTCGGTGATATAACGCTCGGCATTAGTCAAGGTTTGCTTGCGAATCCACTCAGCAGGTACCTTGTCTTTATGGGAATTGGTAACTTCGAGATAATAGCCGAACACATTATTATAGCCCACTTTCAGCGAGGTGATACCTGTCTGTTCCATCTCGCGGCGCTGTATACCCATCAAGTATTCCTTGCCCGAGCGCGACAAGTTACGGAGGTCATCCAACTCAGGGTCGACTCCTTCGGCAATGTAGTTGCCTTTAGAGAGCAAAGCAGGGGCATCGGGGTTCAAATCTTTCTTGATGCGCTCTCTGATGGAAGCACACGGATTGAACTGCTCGGCGAAACGCAGCAAAGTAGGGTGTTGGCTCTCCTCGCACGCTGTCTTCAGCACCTCAATTTGGTCGAGAGCACGTCCCACTTGTAGCAATTCCCTCGGGTTGACTCTCGACAGCGAAACCTTGGAGATAAGTCGTTCCAAATCACCAACCTGCCGAACGGCATCCTGAAACTTTTGAATCTGTTCGCGATGCTCCACAAAATAACGAACCACCTCGTATCGCGCCTCAATTTGCTCCTTATTCTTTAACGGCAGACTCAGCCAGCGGCGCATCAGGCGGCCACCCATCGGCGACACCGTCTTGTCGATGACATCAATCAGCGTCTTAGCATTCAAATTGGAGGTGTGCAACAACTCTAAATTTCGGATTGTGAACTTATCCAACCAAACATACTGCCCCTGATCAATGCGCGACAGAGAAGTAATATGGTTGAGTTTATCATGTTGCGTTTCAATCAAATAATGAATTGCCGCACCCGCTGCCACAATGCCTTTCGGGAAATCGTCGACACCAAAACCTTTCAGAGAGACCGTATGGAAATGCTTGTTGAGAATCTCGTTGGCATAGTCATCGGTGAAGACCCAGTCGTCAAAAACAGTGAGATAGTATTTCGCGCTGAAAAAGTCGATGAAGTCCTTGCGCTTGTTGCGTTGCACCAACACCTCAGAAGGGTTGAAACTCTGCAATAGTTTGTCAATGTATTCATTAGATCCTTGAGTTAGGTAAAACTCGCCCGTAGAGACATCCAAAAATGCCACCCCTGAGTTTTCCTTGTCCAAATGTACCGAAGCCAGGAAGTTGTTCTCTTTTTGTTCCAACACGCTGTCGCTATAGGTGACACCAGGGGTAACCAATTCGACCACGCCTCTTTTGACCAGTTTTTTAGCCAATTTTGGGTCTTCAAGTTGCTCGCATACAGCTACTTTCAGTCCTGCACGTACCAACTTGGGCAGATAGGTGTCCAAAGCATGATGCGGAAATCCTGCCAATTCCACCGAATCGGGCATAGCGCTTGAGCGTTTAGTGAGCACAATGCCTAAAATCTCAGAGGATTTCACGGCATCCTCGCCATAGGTCTCATAAAAATCGCCTACGCGAAACAACAACATGGCATCGGGATATTTCGCCTTGAAGGAGAAATACTGCTTCATCAAAGGGGTTTCGGTCGCTTTTTCTGCCATAAAATCACGGATTAAGGGGTACAAAATTACCATTTTGTTTGAAACAATTGACCTATTCGTCCAATTTTTTCCGTCTTATTGACAGGGCAATGTCTTTTTTTGCTTATTTTGCTGCCAAATCGTAACACCATGCGCAAACTGAGTATGGACGAGCTGAACCGCATCAGCAAGGAAGAATTTGAGCGGGCGGAAAAGCTACCAATAGTATTTGTACTTGACAATATCCGTTCGTTAAGCAACGTAGGAGCTTTTTTTCGCAGCGCCGACGCATTTCTCATAGGAGAATTGTTTTTATGTGGCATCACAGCGTGTCCACCTCACCGTGAAATCCACAAGACCGCCTTGGGTGCTGACGAAACAGTGAAATGGAACTATTTCGACACTACTGAAGCAGCTTGTCGACGGTTGAAGGCAGAAGGTTACCGTATCTTTGCAATCGAACAGGTTGAAGGCAGTATACCTTTTCAGAATTTCAAGTTTGAGCCACACACAGCTTATATATTGGGCAACGAAGTGGAGGGGGTTGGTGAAGAAGCTTTGTCTTATTGTGATGGTGCCATAGAGTTGCCTCAAGCAGGTACAAAACATTCCATAAACGTATCAGTCTGCGCCGGAATTGTTATGTGGGAACTGTTTGAACAATTGTATTTGAGGCTTAAATGATGCAGAATTGGTGTCTATTTTGGCAAAAAAGGCGAAAAAACTCATTTTTTTTCAACTTTTTGTGTTGACAATTGAAATATTTCATACTTTTGTTGGCTAATTGGAATAGTATAAAAAGAAAATAGTATCAACTAATTAAATTATTACAAACCTAACACAATTACGTTATGAAGAAAAATCTGACTTTTTCGAAACTGCTGATGCTCTTCGTCATCGCAGCTCTTCCGTTGAGCATGATGGCTCAAGAAGGCAAAAAACATGCAAAGCCTGCTGAAAAGTATTGGTACATTCAAGCCGACGGAGGTCTCTCCATCAACCATGGCGACTTGGCCAACTACAACGGCGGCATTTGGGACGACTTCAACCATTTCAAGAGCGTGGCTCTTGAGCCGACTTGGAACGCCCATTTCGGTATTGGTTATCAATTTGGCAAGGTCATTGGTTTGAACCTCAAGGGTGGTTATGGCCTCCTTTCTGGCCACAAACACCAACAAGCCCTTGTTTTGAACAGCAACCCCGAACGGACCTTGTGGAACCTTGGCCTTGAAAAGACCAACTACTTTGAAGGTAACTTGAACTTGACCTTCAACCTTTTCAACATGTTCAATTACAACCCGAGAAGAGTCATCAACTTGGTGCCTCATATCGGTATTGGCGGTATCTATTATCAAGCTGGTATCGTCAACCAACTCGATGCTGATGACAAAGTGGCGAGCGTTCGTGCGAACAAGGTTGAAAAACGTGAACTTTCCTACACTGTTCCCGCTGGTATGGAATTCACTTTCAATCTTGCTCCCAAATTTGATATCTTCTTGGATTACACCTACCTCTTCACTGGCTCCGACAATTTGGATCAAGTGGCCAAAATTGCTTCTGATGAGGCCAAGCACGTCATCAACGACAAGGATATGTACAGCCAGTTCAATCTGGGTCTGCGCTACAAGTTCAACAATCCTTGTGACATCGACAAGATGGCTCGTGAGTCGAAGAAAATCACCTACAAAGTGAATCCTGATCCGCTGGTTGAAGGCGAAGATGGCAATGTTTGCTTCGATGTTATCGTCACCATCCCTGGCGAATATTTCGAAAAGCAAGCTGTCATGAACTTGAAGCCTTATCTTGCCTATAACGGTGGCCAAATCGACATCGATCCTATTACCTTCGTTGGTGAAAAGGTGAAGGGCGAAGGCGACTTCCGCGTCAACTACAAAGAAGGCGGCGAATTCACCAAGCACTACTGCATGCCTTATCAAGAAGAAATGGCTAACTGCGAGCTTATGGGCGACCCGATGTTCTATGTCTACGATGGCACTATCTATCCTACACAGGATGAGATTGTGAAAAACGTCTATTATGCTGAGGGTGCTACTGTGAAGCTGGCTGACGGCGTCATTACCCCCAACTGCAAACCCGCTACCAATCTCAATACCGAAGTCAACGAAAACACTGTCAACGTAACATGGTCTGGCAGCTCTGATTCTTATGATGTCATCCTTATGAAGGAGGAAGAGGTCATCAAGACCGTGAACGTTAAGGGCAACAGCCAAAGCTTCGAGGGCCTTGATTTAGGCAGCAACTACAAAGTTCAGGTCGTTGCCAAGTGCACTGATAAAGATGCTGATCCCGCAATCAAAGGCTTCAACATACCCGCTCCTGCACCTGAACCTGATTTCATCTACTACTTCGACTATAACAAGAGTAACATTCCTGGCGCCGGCAAGGGTGTCCGCGACCGCAATAAGATTGCCAGAAAACAAGTGAAAGAAATGGTTACTGGTGATGTTAAGGGTCTGAGAATCGAAGGCTGGGCTTCACCCGAAAATGGAATGGGTACCAACAACCAACTGTCCAAGGACCGTGCTACTGCTGCCATCTCCGACATCAAGGCTCAATGCAAGAAGGCCGCCAAGAGCATCGAATTCAATGACAATGGTAATGGCTCCGACTGGGATACGTTCAAGAAGCTCGTTCAAAACTCCAACATCAAGGATAAGGATGCTATCCTCAACAAGATCAACAATTCCTCGAACAAAGAAAAGGAAATCCAAGATTTGAAGCTGGTCTATCCTGAACTTGAAAGAGACATTCTTCCTTTGATCCGTCGTGCTGAAGTTTATATCATCAAGTAAGTTTAGCAATTACAATAAAAAAGCCGCTCCAATGTGAGCGGCTTTTTTTATGCTTTTTCGTCAAGGAAAAAATCACAGCGACACGCGGTGCAGTCCGATCTCATATGATTGGTCGATGACGTCAATGATGCGCTGATAGTCAGCCTCATTGGCCACAAAGTCGAGCCGATTGGTGTCAATCAACACGATGCGCATGTTGTTTTGCTGCTGACGTAAGAAATCAAAATAGCCCTGTTGGATGTTCTCCAAATAGGCATCGCTGATTTCCTGCTCATAACTGCGTCCACGCTTGCGGATGTTGCGTTGTAGGCGCGCTACATCGGAATAAAGGTAAACCAACAGTTCTGGTTTAGGCATGTCTGAGAAAATGATGTTGAAAAATCGCGAAAACAACTGGTATTCATCCTCCTGTAAGTTGTTGCGCGAAAAAATCAACGACTTGGCCACATAATAATCTGAGATAATGAAATCGTGAAACAGGTCAAGCGCGCCTAGTTTGTCTTTCAGTTGTTGGAATCGCAAGGCCAAAAAAGTCATCTCCAACTGGAAAGAATATTTGTCGGGCTCCTTGTAGAACTTAGGTAAAAACGGGTTCTTGTCACCTTCAAACTCTTCCAGAATCAATTGTCCGTTGAAATCCTTGGCAATACGCGTGGCCAAAGTGGTCTTGCCAGCTCCCACTGTTCCTTCTATGGCTATGTAGTTGTAATGCATTGTTTTTTTGTCTGATCATTTGCGGTTTTTTTCACCATGAGTTTATCGGAGCATCGAGATAGAAGTTCAGTTTGCGTCAGTCCAAAGGCGGGATGCACCAGATTGGGTGCCACTTCACATAAGGGCAACAATGCGAAACGACGCCGATGCAGTCGAGGATGCGGCACAGTCAAGGTATCGGTTAGGATAATCCTATCTCCGTAATATAAAACGTCCAAATCGGCCGTCCTTGAACTGTAACTTTCAATCTCGGGATGACGTTCACGCCCCAGATCTCGCTCAATCTCAAGCAAATGCCTCAACAAGTCTTCGGGAGTCATTGCTGTTTCAACAACTATGACCCGATTCAGAAACCATTCCTCGGTATCGAATCCCCAGGGTTCCGACTCGTAAGGAGATGAAACCTGCACGATTTGGCCACACCTATTATTAATATAATAACAAGCCTGGGCGAAGATGCTGTTCTTGTCGCCCATGTTCGAGCCAAAAAGTAGGTAACAGGTTTCCATACCTTGATAAACTCAGTAATTACTGTCGAGATTTTTTGCAAATATAGCGTTTTATCACCAATCAAAACGAATAAAATATTACTTTTGCACCCTAATATTTAATTGCATTAAATCTAACGATTTCGACAAGCTCAATAACCATTCTAAAAATCGAATAGTCATGAAATTCTCTAAAGTATTATTGGCTGCGTTCTTAGGAACGCTTATTGCTTTGGTAGTCAACTTCTTCATCAAGGTTGGCGTGGTTTCTTCCATGATTTCAAGTCTCTCGGCAGAGACGGAAACCATAAGTAAGCCCAAACCTAACTCGGTGCTTTACATGAAGTTGGACTATGATATCCCCGACCACACTACCGATAATCCCTTCAATGGCATAAATTTCAGCACCATGGAAACAAAGGACATGTCGGGTATGAATGACATTCTGCGTAACATCGAACAGGCCAAGACCGACTCAAACATCAAGGGCATCTATATGGAATTAAGCAGTATTCCTACCTCTACTGCCACTTTGCAGGAAATCCGCAACAAGCTCATTGAATTCAAGGAATCTGGCAAATTCCTCGTCTCTTATGGCGAGACTTACAGCCAAAGTGCATATTATATGGCTTCCGTTGCCGATAAGATTTATCTGAATCCAGAAGGCGCTTTGGACCTGCATGGCATGGCCTCACAGATTATTTTTTACAAACATCTGCTTGACAAGCTTGACGTTGAAATGCAGATTGTACGTGGTCCCAACAACCGCTTCAAGAGTGCTGTGGAGCCTTATTTCTTAGACAAAATGAGCGAAGCCAACCGTGAGCAGATGGATAAGCTGTTGAGCACCATTTGGGGCGAACTCCTTGCCGACATCAGCCAAAGCCGCAACATTAGCGTGGAACAGCTTAATCAAATTGCGGACAACTTGGAGACCTATTTCGATGCCGATAAGGCTTTGGAATATGGATTGGTTGATAATCTGTATTATAAAGATCAAGTGCTTGAAGAGTTGAAAGGTCTCACAGGTGGCAACAAGGACATCAACGCTATCGGCAATGCCAACTATGCCAAGTCATATAAAGACAAAAATGCGAGCAAGAATGAGGTGGCTGTTATCTACGCTTCGGGGCAAATCTTCGACGGCAAGGGCAATGAAGATGAGGCTATCTATTCAGAGAACCTTTCCAAGACCATCCGCAAGGCCCGTGAGGACGAGAACGTGAAGGCTGTCGTTCTGCGCGTCAACTCCCCTGGTGGCAGTGCCGTGGCTTCAGCCATTATCGGACGTGAACTTGATCTGACTAAAAAAGTAAAACCCGTCATTGTATCAATGGGCAATTACGCAGCTTCAGGAGGTTATTGGATTTCGGCCAAAGGCGACTACATCTTTGCCGACCCCACCACTCTTACAGGCTCTATCGGTGTGTTCGGCACTTTCCCCAACGCAAAAGGCTTCTTGAACGATAAGATTGGTTTGACTTTTGATGTGGCCAAGACCAACGAAAACGCAGAGTTTCCTAACTTCACTGAACCTCTCACCGAGTTTCAATACAACAAACTGCAGCAAATGGTCGTTAAGACATACAACGACTTCACTGGCCGTGTTGCTGAAGGTCGTGGCTTGACCCAGGCCTACGTTGATAGTATTGGACAAGGTCGTGTATGGGCTGGCGCCGATGCCATCGGGCTTGGACTTGTTGACCAACTTGGCGACATGGAAGATGCTATCGCTTATGCTGTTCAAAAAGCCAACCTCGGTAGCGATTATAAAGTGACGGAATGGCCCAAGCAGAAGGACTTCTTCACTCGCATGATGGAGTCAATGAACGAAAGCGACAAACTGGATGCTGCCATGAAGCAGAAGATGGGCAATTATTACGACTATCTGCAAGGTTTGAACAACCTGCAAAAGAACACTGGCATCCAAGCCCGTTTGCCGTTCGACATGGTCATTGAATAACCATTATTCTTGGAATGTACGCATTGTTTAAGAAAGAAATCAGCAACTTTCTCAGCTCGCTGATCGGTATTATGGTGATAGTGGTGTTCTTGCTCATCACCGGCCTGTTCCTTTGGGTGTTTCAAAGCGATTTCAACGTGCTGAACTTCGGCTATGCCAATTTGGACAGCCTCTTCATCCTCGCCCCGTGGGTATTCCTCTTTCTCGTGCCAGCCGTCACTATGCGCAGTTTTGCCGAGGAGAACCGAACGGGTACTATTGAGATGCTAGTCACCAAGCCCTTGTCGGATTGGCAGATCATTTGGGCCAAGTTTTTGGCTGGTGTGGCTCTAGTGCTACTTGCCTTGATACCGACCTTCATCTATTATTTCTCGGTCTACCGTCTCGGTCTGCCCCAAGGCAACCTTGACAGCGGTGGCATTTGGGGCTCCTACATCGGTCTTTTCTTACTCAGCGCCAGTTTCGTCAGCATCGGAATCTTTTGCAGCTCATTGACCAACAACCAGATTTTAGCCTTCATCATCTCGGTTTTCCTCTGCGGATTCCTACAGATTGGATTCGAGTTCATCTACTCGCTCTCGTTGTTTGGTCGTGTTGACTTGTTCATCCAACAACTGGGCATGAATGCCCACTATGGTTCTTTGAGCCGTGGTGTAATCGATACGCGCGATGTGTTGTATTTCTTTAGTGTGATTGCGATTTTCTTGAGTGCGACAAAACTGGTTTTGTCGAGCCGCAAATGGTAAGGAGGGGAAGAGATGGAAAACAAACGCAAAAACCTGAAGAAAAACCAAATCTTCGCCTTCCTCATCACAATAATCATCGTGGAGTTGGTTAATATCATCGGCTCCTACATTTTCACTCGATTCGATCTGACAAGCGAGAAACGCTACACCCTGTCGCCTACCACGAAGGAAATACTCAAAGACCTTGACGACTATGTGTACTTTAGGGTATATCTCGAAGGCAATGATTTACCTACGGAGTACAAAAAGATGCGTCGCGAGACCAAGGAGATGCTTGATGAATTCCGTGCCTATACAAAATACATCGACTATGAGTTCATCAATCCTGGAGAAGGCGACAACGATGCTGAAATTAAAGACAAATACACTCAGTTATATCAATCGGGTTTGGATTATACCAAATGGCAAGACGTGGGCAGTGACGGATCTGCCAAACAACTGATTATATGGCCAGGTGCTTTGGCAAGTTACCGCAACAACACCGAAATTGCCGTCAATCTGTTGCATGAAACTCAAAATGGACAGCCGGATGAATATGCCGTAAATGCATCAATAGAAAATCTTGAGTTCTATCTCATCGATGCCATTAGGAAAGTGACCCGTCTGGAAAGGCCGAAAATAGCCTTTATCGAAGGACACGGCGAATTGAGCAACGATGAGTTGGGAAGCATTGCCCAAACTCTGTCGAAGAACTATGATATCAAACGGCAGGCCATTGATGGTAAAATCGATGCCTTGATGCACCGCACTCAAGACACCACGAAGAACATAAGAGTCTTTCCTTCATACGATGCTATCGTCATTGCCAAACCTACTGAGCCTTTCGACGAAAAGGACAAGTTTCTCATTGACCAATACATCATGCACGGTGGCAAGGTGCTGTGGCTGGTGGAACCGGTATATGCTACGATGGACAGCCTGCAAGACAAGGAGTCGACAGTCAGTGTGGAGCAAGACCTCAACCTCGACGATATGCTTTTCAGGTATGGTGTGCGTCTTAACCGCGACTTGCTGTTGGGTTGGAACTGCGCCCAAATCGCCGTTCGCACAGGCGGCATGGTGGGCAACCAGCCTCAATATACTCGGTTCAAGTGGTATTATTTCCCCTTACTTCAAGCCGCTTCCGACCATCCCATGGTACGTAACATGAACGGTATCAAGGCCGATTTCGTCAGCTCAATGGATGCCACTACTTCATCTAATGGCATTGAGCAGATTCCGTTGCTCAAAACCACGGGGTACACTAAGGTTTCAGGTGCACCGGTATTCATTTCTTTAGCTATGTTGCGTCAAGCACCTGACCAACGATTGTTCAATGTGAAGGATGGAAAGAATGTAGCCTACCTCTTGAAAGGCAGCTTCACTTCGCTGTATGCTAATCGCATCCCACAGGAAATCGTCGATGACCAAGCAACAGACTTCTTGGAAGAAAGTGTGCCAACGGCAATGATCGTGGTGTCCGACGGCGACATCATCCGTAACCAGTTTGACATCGACCGTAATCCTCTGCCTTTGGGTTATGACAAATACACGGGTGTCACTTACACTAACAAGGAATTCATCGAAAATGCCATCAGTTATTTGGTTGACGGCGAAAACATGATAGACATCCGATCACGTAAATTGACCATCCGCCTATTGGATTCGAAAAAAGTAAGCGAAGAAAGGATGAAATGGCAAGTCATCAACACTGTGATACCAATTGCGCTCATTATCCTATTTGGTTTTGTCTTGGCTTTCATCAGAAAGAGAAAATACAGTAAAACAGAACATCATGAAGAAAAATAACCGCATTACCATTATAATAACTGCCATTTTGGTCGTCATCGCTGGCGTCTTGATTTGGAACAACCGTTACCTTTCCACATTACAAGGCGAGTCGTCGGATTTTCAGGTGTGGGATACTGCCTCGGTTACCAAAATCTATTTGGCTGACCGTAGGGAGAAGGAGTCACTGCTTGAACGACAAGAGAAAGGCTGGACGCTCAACGGCACTTATAAGGCTCATTCCAAACAGGTGCAGTATTTGCTGATGACCTTGTACAAGATTCGGATTAAGATGCCTGTTTCAAAAGCCAGCCATGACAATATCGTCAAGCAATTGGCTTCGCAGAGCACCAAGGTAGAGGTCTATCAGATGGTGCCGCGTATCAACTTGTTCGACAAAATCAAGTTGTTTTACCATGAGAAGCGCACTAAGGTGTTCTATGTGGGCGATGCTACCATGGATAGTAGCGGTACCTTCATGCTGAAAGAAGGTGCCGACAAGGCATATATCGTATACATTCCCAGTTTTCGTGGTTTCATCACCACGCGTTTTACTGCCAATCCAGACGATTGGCGTGACCATACCATCTTCCATGAGAATATGGCTGACATCCAGTCAGTTGAAGTGAGTTTCAACGAAGACCCAGAGGGCGGTTTTCGTATTGAAAACATCGGGAAGCACCTATACAAGCTCACTCGACTCATTGATAATCAAGATTTGCCCTACGACACGCTGAAGGTCATTAATCTGATGTCGTCGTTCAACGACTTACGCTTTGAAGCTCTATTCACCAATACTTTGTCGCAGGAGCGCATCGATTCCATCACTGGATCACCCTTCTTGCATTATATTGTCGTGACGGACAAGGATGGCAACAAGCAAGACATGAGGACTTTCAAGAAGTTGGTGTTGAATGGAGTGACTGATATGGGCGAACTTGGCGACGTAGATCGTGACCGCATGTATGCCCTCGTCAACGACGGCAAAGACTTCGTGCTTATCCAGAACTATGTCTTCGACAAGGTGCTGCATGATGTGCGTTACTACGAGGCAGGCCACCCCATCCAGTTTGAAATGGGAACCGTGGAGGTTTACGAGTAAATTTATTTCTTCTTCAACAAACCTATCATCTTGAAGCTCGCATCCGTGAAGATGAGCGGAGCATAGCCGTTGCGCTCGATTTGACGCATGGCTTCTTCAAAAAGCTCGGCGATTTGTGCCAGATTGGCAGGATTGACAAAAGGTGCAAACTTCGAGTTAAAGGTCTTTTCATCGTTGGGTAGCATCACGATTTCCGCTAGGTTGTTATTAAACAACAATGAATTGCGAATGATGCGCAAGCCGTATTCCAACAGCTCTTTTTGTTTTTCTCTACCAATTGTCTTGATGTTATTCGAGAAATCGATCAGTTCTGAATAAGCGGCACGGAAGCAGAGGCGCATCCACTGCTGGAAGGTTGTGAAGAAAAACTTGTGGTCTTCAAAGTCTTTAAACGACTGGCAGGCCGTCAGCCAGTTGCCTTCCGAAATCATGGCTGCATCGCGAGCCTGCTGCGGGTCACAGCCATAACGTTGTTGCAAAGCCGCTTCGATGGAGGCGGTATCGAGGGCCGGGATCTTGACCAAGGCTGTCCGCGACTTGATGGTGGCCAACAATTCCTCGCCATCCTCAGCGATGAGGAGGAAAACGGTCTTCTCGGGTGGTTCTTCAAGGAGTTTCAGCAGTTTGTTGGCCGTATCCACGCGCATCTTCTCCGCCATCCAGATGATGGCGATTTTGTACTCGCCCTCGTAGGATTTCATGCTCAGTTTGCGTAGCAGCGAAGCCGCATCGCGTACCGACATGTAGCCCTGCTTGTTCTCCACATCAAGGAAAGTGTACCAACTCGAAGTGTCTACATATCCTTCATTTTGAATGACATACTCGCGCCATTCCTCCATAAAGAGGTCGGATTCAGGATTGCTTTTTATCTTTTTTGTGGTTGCTGTTGGCACCACGAAATGCAAGTCAGGGTGTACTAGTTTCTGCATCTTCTGGCAGGTGGGGCACACGCCGCAGCTATCGGTTTCGGTGCGGTTCGGGCAAAGGATATATTGGGCGTAGGCCAAGGCCAAAGGCAGCTTGCCGCTTCCGGCAGGACCCAAAAAGAGTTGGGCATGAGAGACATGGTTCTCCCTCACACTCTGGATAAGCCTTTGTTTGATGGCTGATTGGCCTATGACGTCTTTGAATTGCATAACACTCCAAAATCGGGGTCAAAATTACAATAATTCCGCGTAGGATGAAAAACCTTACAAATTAAATCGCAATAATTTCACATTTATGTTAAATATGTCGGAAAAATGTATTACCTTTGCGCAGTAAAACAAAAAACATAAAACGATGAAAACTGCTACACTCAAAACACTCGAACAGACTGACAACGTGAGTCTTTATTCTATTTGCTTCGATGGCAACGCCGTAAGCGAATACGAAACCTTTGTGCAGAAGTTCAAGGAAGACGCTAAACTCAACACCGAATACAAAACTATTTTATTAGCCATTGAGAAGATTGTAGCAGTTGGGGCTTTTGAACGTTTTTTCAGACCTGAAGGAAAAATGAGTGACCGCGTAGCGGCTTTGGCTATTGATTCCCGAAAACTCCGTCTTTATTGTCTGCGTATCTCCGACCAGATTCTGATATTGGGCAATGGTGGGGAAAAGACCACAAAAACATATGAAGAAAGCGAAGAATTGAGCGGCTATGTCATGGACTTACAAGCTTTTGACAAACTGCTTTTGGAAGCCCAAAAAGACGGTTCCATTACAATTGAAAAGAATGTTATTACAGGCATTGAAGGTAAAGTATTTCAACTATGAAAACCGAAACAAACATAAAGTATTATTCCCCTATTTTGGAGGAAGCAACGGCCGCCATTACTCCGCAAGAACGAGCCGCTTTTGACCTGAACTTTGACATTTCTGAACGTATATACCAAATTATACAGAAAAAAGGCATGACCAAGCGTGATTTGGCTCGACTGACGGGAAAGAAAGAATCGGAAGTTTCGCGTTGGTTCATGCTCGGCCACAACTTTACCTGCAAAACGATTGCCATGATTCAGTTGGCGTTGGGGGAGAAGATTGTGGAGGTGTTGAAGTGAATGTATTAACTAAGAAATACAATGTATTATCTAATTACAAATCCTTATATTCAGAAACCAGCGGATTGCAAATCTGCTGGAACTGGGCACACTGGTTGAAACACTACCTCATAGTTCAAACACAACGCTCCATTCCTTACACAGTTTTTCTAGAGTCCAAGAAGCGTTGAGACCACTTGTTTCTGGCAAACGAAACACTTTGATGGATTGTCCGAACTGATTCTGTAGTATTTCTCCAAACTCTTTGTATTTTCCATAACCATTTATGGCTATCTTTGTTATAGTCGGATTTTTTCTAACAAAACCAACAATATCGTTTGGAATTCCTTCTAGGATACCTTTATCCGTGCCATTAGTTCGCTCAACAAACTGATAATAATCCCAAAGTACGACATGCAAATGTTCTAATAACAACTTTTTCTCGGTGTAATTTGTAGGCATTTTTTGTGTTGTTAATTTTGCCAACATCTTCCACATCCGATTGCTATTATCATAATAATACTCATTGGCACTAATAGAATTCTTCCCTGGTATTGTTCCCAAAATCAATACTCGAGGCTCATGACACATTAGTGGAGGAAAGCCTTCTACAATAGTTGAATCATTTTTTTTCATGTCAGTTTAATTTTAATGAAGATAAGACAGATTAGTATAATTCCTCAGGCCCACCATAGTAATCGTAGACATCTTGATAATCAAAGTCTAATTGTTCTATGATTTCTTCTGAAGACAGGTTGGTATTTATCTTGTTACCACCAGGTAAAATTAAGACTACGCCATTGTTCCCATCATAGCTATTTACCCTTGGCATAATAGATTCTCCTTTTTTAGGGATTCTTTCCGGGTGAGCTAAAATGGTATCATCTGGATATTCATACCTTGGATAATTATACACCTTCTCCACTTTTGGAGCTGAATATCTTTCATCTAAATAATCCACAAGCAAAGCTAACGGAATAATCCAGATAGGACTTGTTACAAGCATTATTAATAAGGCATTATTACCCCTATTTTTGTTTGTTTTCATAAAAGTCCTCTTCTCTCTAATCATACGATTGCAAAAATACAAAAGTTTTGGAAATTGGTAATTGTACACCACCAAAACCATTGAAGTTCGTTTTTATCAGATTTGTTTCCAAGGGTATCAATCGTTTTCGTACCTTTGCAGCCAAAATAACGCATCAGATTATGTTAAGCGAACAGGAACAAATCAGAAGAAATTCGTTGGCCGAACTCTATAAGCTCGGCATCAACCCGTATCCGCAGGCCGCGTTCCCCGTGAGCGTGTTCACCACGGACATCCTCAACCAATTTGACGACAACAACCCCGACCAATTCCAAGAGGTCACCCTCGCAGGCCGTATCATGAGCCGCCGCATCATGGGCGCCGCCTCGTTCTGCGAACTGCAGGACTCGAAAGGCCGCATCCAGCTGTATATCAAGCGCGATGAGATCTGCCCCGAGGAAGACAAGACCTTATATAACACGGTGTTCAAGCGCCTGCTTGACATCGGCGACTTCATCGGCGTGAAAGGCTTTGCCTTCCGCACACAGATGGGCGAGATTTCAGTACACGTGAAGGAATTGACGGTGCTGAGCAAGTCACTCAGGCCGCTGCCCATCGTCAAGGAGAAGGATGGCGTGAAGTATGACGAATTCAACGACCCCGAGCTGCGCTACCGTATGCGTTACGTTGACCTCGTGGTGAACGACCGCGTGAAGGACATCTTCATCGCCCGCACCCGCATCATCGACAGCATCCGCCGTTTCTTCAACGAGAGCGGCTATCTTGAGGTGGAAACGCCAGTGCTGCAAGTCATCCCCGGCGGCGCCACGGCACGTCCCTTCATCACGCACCACAATGCCTTGGACATTCCGATGTACCTGCGTATTGCCGACGAGCTTTACCTGAAGCGCCTCATCGTGGGCGGCTTCGAGGGCGTATACGAGTTCTCGCGTAACTTCCGCAACGAGGGCATGGACCGCACCCACAACCCCGAGTTCACGGGTCTTGAGATCTATGTGGCCTATAAGGACTACCTCTGGATGATGGACTACACCGAAGAGATGATTCATCGCTGCGTGATGGATGTCTTGGGCAAGGAAACCGTGAAAGTGGGCGACAACGAAATCAGTTTCAAGCGTCCCTTCAAGCGCATCACCATGATCGACTCCATCAAGGAGAAGACCGGCATCGACATCACAGGCATGGACGAGGCCCAGCTGCGCGATGTGTGCAAACAACTTGGCATTGAAGTCGATGACTCGATGGGCAAGGGCAAACTGATTGACGAAATCTTCGGCGAGAAGTGCGAAGGCACCTACATCCAGCCGACCTTCATCACAGACTATCCCGTGGAGATGTCGCCCCTCTGCAAACGTCACCGCAATAACCCCGAGCTGACCGAGCGCTTCGAGCTGATGGTCAACGGCAAGGAGCTGGCCAACGCCTATACCGAATTGAATGACCCCATTGACCAACGCGCCCGTTTCGAGGAGCAAATGAAACTCGCTGGCCGTGGCGACGACGAAGCCATGGTCATCGACAATGACTTTCTCCGCGCGTTGGAGTATGGTATGCCCCCGACCTCCGGCATGGGCATTGGCATCGACCGTTTCGTGATGCTACTCACGGGTCAGACCACCATCCAAGAGGTGCTGCTATTCCCGATGATGCGTCCCGAGAAGGTAGTGAAAAACGCCACCAAGGAAGATTTCATGGCCTTGGGCATGGCTGAGGCTTGGGCGACTTTGTTGCTCACCAACGGCTATAACACCATCGAGCAGCTGAAGGCCGAGAAACCTTCCGCTCTGCGCGAGAAGTTGAACGGTTTGCGCAAGAAGAATAAACTCGACATTCCTGCTTTGCAGCTGGAAGACGTCGAAGCCTGGATGAAGTGATTCTAAAGCCAAACAAAAGAAAAACCCCGAAAGTCGCAGACCTTCGGGGTTTTGTGTTATTTCACTCTAAGCTTTTGTCCGACTCTCAGTGCTTTGTTCGCCCGGATGCCGTTTAGCTTGCAGATATTGGAGACCGTAGTTCCATATTTCTTTGCAATCTTGGTCAAAGAATCGCCTTTCCTCACGGTGTAGTACGTTTTCTTTCCCTGTTTTGCTTTTGGACTTGTCGGATCCGAAGGTTTCTTTTTGGATGCCGCCAATGATTGCTCATCGGTTTGCCCGTAATGCGAATTGATGCTGAAATAGTGCTTGTTCAGCACAAATTCCTCTGAGCGTAGCGTGCCGCTTTCAAAGTCGAAGATGCGTTCAGGGTCGAAGGCTTGACCCATGTAGCGGGTCTCGAAATGGAGGTGAGGCCCTGTAGAACGACCCGTTGAACCACCATAGCCAATCAATTCACCAGCCTTGACGATGTCGCCGCTTTTGACGATAAAACGCGACAAGTGTCCGTAATAAGTCTCCAATCCGTTGAGGTGTCGGATGACCAACACATTGCCATAACCGCCAGTCATGTTGACGGGCAAGGCCGCACGCACGATGCCGTCAAAAGCTGCATAAATGGCATCACCGGTGTAAAGACCGATATCAATGCCCTTGTGTGCACGTTTCCACCTGAACTTGTACTGCGAGGTGATAGGTCCAGGATGGGGGATGCAATACCCATGAACGGAATCGACAAGGTGGAGCACTACCGATTCGGGAAGGTCGTTGAGGGCGATGTCGTTGTAGGAATGCACCTGCTCGGTAATCCAGTGGTCCGAATCCATGGTGTAAGGGATGAAAGACCTGTCGATATTGTAGTACAACCAGGTTCCGTTGTCGAAAAGCACCACCTTTTGGAACATGTCATGGGTGTTGAGCGTGTCGATAGGGACAGGAATGCCTTCCGAACGCTCATCGCTTTCTTCGTCCTCTTCATCATCATCTTCTTCATCAACGATGCTGTCGTTGCTGTTTTGGTTGGTATAAATATATATGGTGTCGTGGACTACGAAGGCGTTCTTTATTCGGCTGAAAAAGCCTTTATTATCTTGGGAAAAAGCTGTGGCTGCAAATAATAAGCAAATTAAAAGGGCAAATATTCTTTTCATTATAATAAGGTCGATAATTTGGAAAAATAAAGATGCAAAGGTACAAAAAATCCCCGGCTTGGCGAGGGTGTTTGAACTGAAAACGGAACAAAAAACGAAATATTGTCATTTTGTCAGTTTTTTTCTTTGGCACAAAGATTGACAAGGTGAGGCCGTTGCAATCCGTATACAACCTTGAAAAGACAACAAAACAAATAACAAATAAAAAATAGGAGAACAAAAACATGTCAAAGATCATTGGTATCGATTTAGGTACAACCAACTCATGTGTGGCCGTTATGGAAGGTAACGAGCCGGTCGTCATCGCCAACAGCGAAGGCCACCGCACCACCCCTTCCGTGGTCGCCATCACCGACAGCGGCGAGCGTAAGGTCGGCGAGCCTGCCAAACGTCAGGCTATCACCAACCCGCTGCGTACCGTTTATTCCATCAAG
>JAEEGG010011201.1_pt1 | contig 19632 bp, 18 predicted proteins | sample 9134161 | NCBI WGS metagenome assembly JAEEGG01 (sample SAMN16246543, study PRJNA631951) | gut metagenome | biome: gut microbiome; feature: rumen; material: CR-attached | host: Bos | place: Iran: Karaj | collected 2018-10 | reverse complement strand
TGTCATTTCTGGTAAAGTCCGATATGTAAACGATCCTGTCGGCACGTTTCAGCCTCTTCAGGAATTTGCCGGTCTGTCTTTCCAATGATTTGCCGCTTTTTTCATAAATGAAGTTGATGTCGTGTATTGTAAGGAGAAAAGGGGTGGATTTACGCGACGGCATGTATCTGCACAGTTGGTGTATGGAATGCCAGACATCAAACTTGGGAATGAAACGGTCAGACAGGTCATAAAGCCATGATGATGCGTGGTAATGAACGTCGTTGCCGAACGCTCCCACGTATTGCTTGGGAAGCAGGAAATGGACTTCAAACTCCAGATTTCCGGCGTTTTCACCATAGAATCGGGCGTAATTGTAGGCAATCTGGCCCAGTCCGCAGTTGATATGCTTCAGTATGGTTAGGTCAATAAGGACTTTCTTCATTTGAGGTTTGAATAGTAGAAGTCAATCAGTTTCTGGGCAGCCGAGAAAGAAGTCTGTTCTCCGCCCAGTACCTGCCGTTCGGCTTCGGCCAGTCTTGATGCTATCTCAGGATTGTTGTAGAAACCGTTTTTGAGGGATTCGTTAATACTCTCGTACATCCAGTATTTGGCCTGCTCGTTGCGGCGGTACTGGAAATATCCGTTTTTCTTTACAAAGTCTATGTAACTCCATACCATGTCCCAGACCTCCTTGATCTTGTACTCATAGAATCCGGAGTAGGTCAGGACCTGGGGCGTCCAGCCGCTTTCCGATGGGGGAAAGAGATGCAGGGCGTTGCGGAATGAGTTTGCTGCCAGTTCGGCTTTGGGCGCATTGTCACCGTCGGCCTTGTTGATGATGATGCCATCGGCCATCTCCATGATGCCGCGCTTTATGCCCTGCAGTTCATCGCCTGTGCCGGCCAGCTGTATGAGCAGGAAGAAATCAACCATTGAGTGGACGGCTGTCTCACTCTGACCTACGCCTACGGTCTCAACGAAAATCTTGTCAAAACCGGCTGCCTCACAGAGTACAATGGTCTCACGGGTCTTTCGTGCCACACCGCCCAGTGATCCGGCCGACGGGCTGGGGCGTATGAATGCCTTGGGGTGTACTGCCAGACGCTCCATGCGTGTCTTGTCACCCAATATGCTGCCTTTGGTGCGTTCTGAACTGGGGTCGATGGCCAATACGGCAAGCTTTCCGCCGTCTTTAAGCACGTGCAGGCCGAAAGCATCGATACTGGTGCTCTTTCCGGCTCCCGGAACGCCACTTATGCCAATGCGTACGGAGTTGCCTGAGTAGGGAAGACATTTTTCAATGACCTCCTGGGCTATGGCCTGATGCTCGGGCTTGAGACTCTCCACCAGTGTGACGGCCTGGCTCAGGACCGTTACGTTGCCTTTTACTATTCCGTCAACATAGTCCTGCACCGAAAGGGTGGGACGGGTTATGCGTCGGCCCTTGAGGTAGGGGTTTACAGACCCGGGGCTTACCACTCCGCTGTTTACGGTCAGTCCTTTATACTCGTCACTGTTCTCGGGATGTTCCATTGCGGTGAATTATCTTGAGTGCTATCCAGGCTATCAATCCGCAGAGCAGATAGATCATAGTCTGGCAGAAATGGAGTACGAATGACATTATCTGGGCCTCGTTGGTCTTGGCTCCGTAAATGCCCAGCATCTTGACAATGGCCAGATTCCACGGACCTGCGCCGTTGGGTGTGGGCACCAGTACGGCCACGCTGCTGGCGGCAAAGCAGGCCAGTCCACCTATGGGACCGACTGTGGCTGTTGACGGCAGGCAGTAGAACGCCAGATAGAGTTCAAAGTAGTAGCATACCCATATGCCGATAGAGTATGCAAGGAACAGCGGCAGTTGCCTTATCTGTTTGAGGGACATGAATCCCTCCCAGAATCCGCGAACAAAACTCTTTACCTTATCCCACAGGCGGAACTTCACGCATGCCCACCAGCATACTGCGATGAACAGTATGATTACGGCCGTCCATATCCAGAAGCGGGTGTTCTGCAGGAGCGGGACGCTCTCTGCTACGGGTGCGGATGCATTGGCATCAGGGGTAAGCAGAAGGGTGAATTCATTCCATGAAACCAGTATTCCGGCCACGACGATCAGTCCCAGCAGTACGGCATCGACCACGCGTTCGGCAACCAGCGTGCCCAGGCCCTTGCTGAAAGGAACATTGGCGTTCTGCTCAAGCATTCCGCAGCGGCAGATCTCGCCTACACGGGGTATGATGATGTTGGCTGCATAGCCGGTGAAAACGGTCAGAACGGTATCTTTCCTGGGAACGTCATATCCTATTGGCTCAAGCAGCAGGTTCCATCTCAGACCGCGGAACAGGGGACCCAGTGCACTGAATGAGAGTGCGGCTATGAGCCAGCCCCAGCGGATACTGTGCATATCGGTCCAGAACTGCGAGAAATCGTAGTCGCGGTATGTGAAATAGAGAACCACGGCCGATATGAGCAGAGGTATGGCTATTTTGAGTGTGGTTGACGCTATCTTTTTCATTATAAAGTGTTCATCCTTTGGATGATTTTGCCTACCTTTGCTGCCGTGAATGCGGCAGGAGGTCAGCATTCTGATGTGCGAAGATAGTAAATTTTCGCGAGTTGATAACCAAACATATTCTATATGGACATTGATGCGGACAGTAAGACCCAAAAAGGCTTTAGGCCAACATTTCCTGAGGGATATGGATATCGCTCAACGTATAGCCGGCACAGTTGATGCACGCGCCGACCTCCCGATTCTTGAGATAGGACCCGGTACAGGGGTTCTTACACAATTCCTAAGTCAGAAAAACCGTGAACTCAAGGTTGTTGAGATAGACAACGAGTCTGTCGTATACCTGCATGAGAACTACCCCGCACTGAATGTCATTGAGGGGGATTTCCTGCAACTGGACCTGAACACCCTGTTTGACGGCCGCCAGTTTGTACTTACAGGAAACTATCCGTACAACATATCCAGCCAGATATTCTTCAAGATGCTGGACTACAAGGAACTCATACCCTGCTGCACGGGAATGCTGCAGCGTGAGGTGGCACAGCGCATCTGCTCCGGTCCCGGAAACAAGGACTACGGCATACTGAGCGTGTTCATCCAGTTGTGGTATGATACCGAATATCTGTTTACCGTAAATGAAAATGTTTTTGACCCGCCTCCAAAGGTCAAGAGCGGTGTGATACGCCTGCAGCGTAACAGCCGCCGCTCACTGGAGTGCAGCGAGGCGCTTTTCCGCAAGATTGTGAAATCCACCTTCGGAATGCGCCGCAAGATGTTGCGCAACTCCTTGCGACAGGTTTATGATAAAGACTCCCCTCTACCGGCGGACTGCCCGTATCTGGACAAACGTCCGGAACAGCTGTCAGTTGAAGACTTCATAAAACTGACGCTTATGGTTGAGGGCAAAGCCTGAAAGCCGTAGAGATAGAAAAGAAAATGTTCACCCGGCCCCGCTTCAGGGCCAAATATTCAGATAATTATGGAGGAGAAGGAATTTCTGGATAACATTCTTGAAGTGATTGAGAATCAGGATGCCGAAAAGCTGAAGGCCATCCTTGATGAGATGCATCCCGCCGATATCGCCGAACTGTGCGATACCCTGGACGTTGAGGATGCCCGTCTGGTATACCGTCAGTTGGACAACGAGACGGCAGCCGATGTACTTGTGGAGATGGATGAGGACAACCGAAAGAGGTTGCTGGACGAACTTCCGTCCGATGTCATCGCCACCAAGTTCATCGACAACATGGATACCGATGATGCCGTTGATATCATTCAGGATCTGGACGAGGACAAGCAGGAGGAGGTGCTTGCCCATATCGGTGATATAGAACAGGCCAGCGATATTGTTGACCTGATGCAATATGACGAGGATACCGCCGGTGGTCTGATGGGCACCGAGATGGTAGTTGTGAATGAGAACATGTCCATGCCTGAGTGCCTGCAGGAGATGCGCAAGCAGGCCGAGGATCTGGATGATATCTACAACGTCTATGTGGTGGATGATGACGGTCGCCTTAAGGGTGTGTTCCCCCTCAAGAAGATGATTACCAATCCGTCCGTATCAAAGGTAAAGTACGTGATGGACGAGGACCTGATAAGCACCAAGGTTGACACACCTATTGATGATGTGGTGCAGTTGATTGAAAAGTATAACCTGGTATCTGTTCCGGTTGTTGACAGCATAGGACGCCTGCAGGGTCAGATAACGGTCGATGACGTGATCGATGAGTTGCGTGACCAACAGGAGCATGACTACCAGATGGCATCAGGTCTTACCGGTGACGTAGAGACCGCCGACAGCGTATTCCGCCAGATGTGGTCACGAATTCCCTGGCTTCTGATAGGTATTCTGGGAGGTATCCTGAACTCCAAGCTGCTGGAGCATTTTGAGACTGCATTTGCTGCAGCCACATCGCTGCTGTTCTTTATCCCGCTTATAGGCGGAACCGGCGGTAACGTGGGTACTCAGTCATCGGCTCTGGTAGTTCAGGGACTGGCAAACGGTTCACTCAATACATCAAACATAATCAAGCAGGTATTCAAGGAGAGCGCCGTGGCTCTGCTCAATGCAATCGTGTTGTCACTGCTGGTATTCGGGTATAACGTATGGGCTTTTGGCTGGAGTGATCCCGTAACATACGCCGTTCCGGGCAGTATGTTCGCACTGGTGCTTATCGGCACACTATGGGGCACTCTGCTCCCGCTTCTGTTTGAAAAGATCCATATCGATCCCGCCATTGCCACCGGTCCTTTCGTGCAGATTACCAATGACCTTCTGGGTATGGGAATCTACATGCTGGTAATTACCCTGATCCTTTGAATCCAATAGCAAACATTGTCATACAAAAACCAATTATAATGCTTATGTCTTTTTCCAAAATCAGAAATCAGATTGCACTTGTTCTGCTTCTGGCTGGTTTCTCACAGAACGCGGCAGGTCAGCTTATAGAGCCGGTGGATAATCCGTGGTATCTGGGAGCCGGCATTGGAACGTCATTCGGTCAATGCACGTTCAGCAGTATAACCGGGAGTGAAACGCACTGGGGCTTTCAGGGCGGTGTATCAGGCGGTTACAGTCTTAACAGGATTCTGTCGGTTGAGGCCGGTCTGCAGTTCGGTGCACAGACTGAGACTGCATCACAAGGAAGTCCTTATTGGCTATCGGCCGACAGAGAGCGTTATGTGAGCCCGGTGATAAACCGCGAGGGATGGTACTATCGTGATATCGAGTGTCGCACAGGGTGGACAAAGTTGTCTGTACAGGCCAATTATGACGTCTTGGGCCAATTCATGGGCCCCGATTTCAAATGGAGCGTCAACGTATCTCCGCAATTGTCTGTAATAACTACTAAAGGCAAATTCGTGACACCTACACGTGACATCAGAAATGATCGTCAGTGGCATATGGGCTTGGGATGGCAGTTGTCTGTAGGCTATCAGATTACCGATGAGATAGGCGTTGCCTTTGTGTGCGGTACGACACATCTTACGGGAAAGAATTTTGATGATATCCCGGAGAGTTCTCGCAATAACAATTCAATATGGGATACAGGAATAAGGGTAACCTATCGTCTGACAAATAAATGAAACGACAATGGATATGAAACAGATATTTGATTCAAAGGTGGCTGCATTGGCCGTATCGTTGTTTTTCATCGGCTGCCATCAGAATGAACTTGATCTTATGCAAGGTTACCCGGTACAGGATTCAATGGGGTTCTTCAGTTCTGACCTGCAGTGGGAGAACAGTGAAGACGAGGGCTCCCAGATACATGACCTGTCTTTCATGTTTACCAGCGACAATACGTCATTCTTGCGTTCCTATTCCAGTGACGAAGAAGCTTCAAAAAATTTCCAGCAGATTCCTGAGGGCAATTATAATGTTACTGTAACGGTCAATATGACAGATTCGGACGGTTATGTTGTGAACGGGATACCCAACGGTAAGGAGGTAATCGTGTCACTCAGAGATTCTTCAAAATGGCTTGAGCAGGCTTGGTACGGAGTATCAGGTGCCACTATAACAGAGAATGAAATTTCAATTGCAGGGTTCACTCTGCAACGGCTTCTCTCAACTCTCAACCTTGATGTCAAAGGCCTGCCTGCGGGCTCAAAACTATCTTTCAGCATTGACAGTGTGGCGCGCAGCATAAATCTCACAGCTGTAGACTCAAAGGGCAGATACGGCATTCCTTCAGTAGAGAGTTTCGGTACTGTCTTTCTTGATACGATTGCTTTTACGGAAGCCGGAAAGCAGAGTGTCAGGTATAATCTGTTTCCCACAGCCTACGGTCTTGACAGCTGTCTTGTCTGCATATCGGTTCTGACCTCAACAGGAGCATATTTATATGAAACGGCCATTCCCCGTATGGATGTGGGCAAGTCATATAAACTGAGTGTTGACTTTAATGATTTTGAACCGTATGAGCTGAAAGTTCCCCTTACGTTTGAAGCTGTCATACCCGGAGCCGGAGTAAGTTTTGATATTAATACCGGAGTAGCCCAAAATCCTGTTTATTACAGATGCTTCACTGCAGCCGGATGGTCTGAATGGGCTCCTTATACAAGCGGTCATCAGTTAGTGCTGGAGAATGTGTCGGACAAGGTTCAGTTCAAGGGTGACAATGAAGTATATGGAGGACGTATCGGATTTCAGGGTCGGAGTAGTTTCTATATTACTGAGGACTGTTATGTGTATGGAAACGTAATGAGTCTGGTTGACAGTGAGAACTATTTTACCCGCGATTCACTTACGGGAGGATATAATTTCGTCTTACTGTTTAAAAACTGCGATCATCTTTTGACTCATGAGTCCAAGCACCTTGCTTTACCGGCCACGAAGCTGGCCAATGACTGCTACTATGGCATGTTCAGGGGTTGTTCCAGCATGACGGTGGCACCTGAATTGCCGGCCCAGACACTGGAAAGATGGTGTTATGCCTATATGTTTGAAGGTTGTTATAACCTGACTGTTGCTCCCGTGCTGCCGGGAAAGACGTTGTTTAACTATAGTTACTGCGGGATGTTTGCCTGTTGCAAGAAACTTGTCAATATTGTATGCCTTGCCACCGATATATCCGGTGAATACTGCACCGATGATTGGCTCTATGAAGCAGGAATAGATGTATCGGGAACAAAGACAATTACCGTTATGCCCGGAGTTCCCTGGGCCGAAAACAGCGACAGCGGTATTCCCAAGGGCTGGACGCGTCTCTATTACGAATAACCCCTTTTGTGTGTAGAAATTTTGTGTTTTGAGGATTATTGTTTTTATTTGCATCTTTTGCAAGGTATTAACAATGTAAACTTTCCAATTATGGATGAGGAAGAGAAAAAAGAGGTGATTGAGGATGTTCAGGCCCAAGAGCAGATTCCTGTTGAGGCAGAGGCCGAAGTCAAAGAGGAGACCACCTTAACCAGAGAGAGTATTATTGCACGTCTGCAGGAAATTGTAGGCGACATTAATATTGCCAAGCGTCCCGAACTTGAGTCGCTTAAGCAGTCATTCTACAAATTGCAGAGAGCCGCTCAGGAGGAGCAGGTTGCCGCTTTCGTGGCAGGCGGCGGAACAGCCGAAGAATTCAAACCCCAGGTTGATCCGCTTGAGGAGCAGTTCCGCAAACTCATGAACATCATCAAGGAGAAGAAAGCTGCCGCACAAGAGGCTCTTGAAATAGTCCAGAAGGAAAATTACAAGAAGAAACTGGCTCTGCTTGACCAGTTCAAGGCTCTCATAGAGAAGGCCAATACCGAAGGTGCATCATACAATGAATTCAAAGCTCTCCTCCAGGAGTGGAAAGAGATAAAGGAGGTTCCGGCCGATAAGGCTAACGAACTCTGGAAAGCATATCAGCAGTACGCTGAGCAGTTCTATGACATACAGAAACTCAACAACGAGTTCCGTGAGTATGACTTCAAGAAGAACATGGAGGCCAAGATTGCCATCTGCGAGGAGGCTGAGCGTCTGGCCGATGAGCCCGATGTGGTGGCTGCTTTCCGCAAACTTCAGAAACTGCACCAGGACTATCGTGAGACCGGCCCTGTGTCAAAGGAGTCAAGAGAGGAGATCTGGAACCGCTTCAAGACTGCATCGACCGTAATCAATAAACGTCATCAGCAGCATTTTGAGGAGATTAAGGACAAGGAGAAAGAGAACCTTGACCAGAAAACCGTCATCTGCGAACTTCTGGAGGGTATTGAATATGATAAACTGACCACATTCCAGAGCTGGAACGAGAAGACCCAGGAGGTGCTTGCTCTCCAGAAGAAGTGGAAAGACATAGGCTTTGCTCCCGCCAAGCAGAACCAGAAGATTTTTGAGCGTTTCCGCGCTGCCTGTGATGTGTTCTTCAGCAAGAAAGGTGAGTTCTTCAAACAGGCCAAGACCGATATGACCGCCAACCTTGAAAAGAAGACCGCTCTCTGCGAGCAGGCTGAATCTCTCAAGGACAGCACTGACTGGAAGGCTACCGGTGACAAGATGGCTGAACTCCAGAAGCAGTGGCGTGAGATAGGTCCCGTACAGAAGAAATACACCAACACCATCTGGAAGCGCTTTATCGGAGCCTGTGACTATTTCTACGAGCAGCGTGACAAGAACACCTCATCCAAGAAGCATGAGGAGAACACCAACCTGGCAGCCAAGAAGGAGATTCTCTCCAAACTCAAGGCGTTCAATCCTGACAACCTTTCTGACGATGATATTGCAGCAATCCAGCAACTGGTTGAAGAGTGGAACGGCATAGGATTCGTACCCTTCAAGGTAAAGGATAAGATTGCAGCAGAGTTCAAGGCTGTGATGGAGCCGTTCTCAGGCGTGGTACGTACCGGACGCGGACGTCAGCCGCAGCGCGGAGGTATCCGTGAGGTGGGCTCACCGCGCGAGAAACTGCAGCGCCAGTATGAGCAGAAGAAGAATGAGATTCAGACCTATGAGAACAATCTGGGCTTCATGAATGCTTCAAGCAAGGCCGGTAACGGTTTTGTAGACACCATAAAGGCTAAGATTGAGGAACTCAAGAAGGAAGCCGATGACCTGCTGGCTCAGATCAAGGCATTGGATTCTGAAGAGGAATAAATCCTGAACTTAAAATATTGCGGGCCGTCCTGATGGGCGGCCCGCTTGTTTTTAAGTGAAGTCTACAAGTATTCGGAATACCTTGCCTGGGGCTTCTACCCATTTCTGCATGGCGCTCAGCGCCTGGTCGGGTTTGACGATTGCCGATATGAGCTCGTCTTTGGGACAGGTGCCGCGCTGGAGGTAGCGGATTACTGCCTCAAAGTCGGCGGGTAGGGCGTTGCGTGAGCCGTGAATGTTGATTTCCTTCTTTACGAAGAGACCGGTGTGGAAGGTTACGTCGTTCTTGGAGTAGCCTATGCAGACTACGCGGCCTGAGAAAGCAACCTCATCAATTGCAGCCTGATAGGTAGGTACGCTGCCTACGGCCTCAACCACTACGGTCGGTCCCAATCCATCGGTCAATTGGTTTAATTTTGTATGGAGATCCTCTTCTTTTGAGTTGATTGTGTGGGCTGCGCCAAGGCGGCGGGCCAAAGCCAGTTTCTCATTGTCCAGGTCAACTGCAATGACGGTGGCTCCGCGAAGTGAGGCACGTACTATGGCGCCTACGCCAATCATTCCGCAACCGAATACCAGTACTGTGTCGGAGTCTGTCACCTGTGCGCGTGATACGGCATGGAAACCTACGCTCATGGGCTCGATAAGAGCACAGTCACGGGGAGATATGCCCTGTGCGGGAATGACTTTCTGCCATGGCAGTACCATGAAGTCGCGCATGGCGCCGTCACGCTGTACACCCAATGTCTCGTTGAACTGGCATGCATTGGGATGCCCGGAACGGCAAGCGGCGCAGTGTCCGCAGTTGGTATAGGGATTTACCGTAACCGCCAGACCCGGTACCAGATAATCAGGCACATCTGCGCCAACACTCTCTATCACAGCGCCTATCTCATGACCCGGGATTACTGCCTCCTTGGCCATCAGATTGCGGCCCAGGAATGTGTTCAGGTCTGATCCGCAGAATCCTACGTAGTTTATTTTGAGCAGCACCTGGCCTGCACCTGCAGTGGGCTTGGGGGCCTGCTCCACAATCATCTCTCCCTGTGCGGGAATCCTAATCTGTCTCATCAGTCTATAACTTTATGTCCTCTCCAACCATACCATGCGCAGACGGCAAAGCAGATAAGAGGTATGATATATGCGATATTGGGGTTGACCATTGATTTCTGAACGTATGCGGTCAGAATGGGAAGAATGGAGTTGCCCACGATGGCCATTACCAGGAATGCCGATCCGCTCTTGGTGTCACCCTTGAGGTCGGTCAGTGCCAGTGAGAACTGTGTGGGGTACATGATTGACATAAAGAACGATATTCCCATCATGGCAAACACTGCAGCCTTGCCGCCTACTATGCAGACGAATATGCAGAGCAGCACGTTGGCCACGCCGTAAACCACAAGCATGTTCTCGGGGCGGAACTTGACCATCAGGGTAGTGCCTATCCATCGGCCCAGAAGGAAGAACAGCATATAGAATCCAAAGAATGTGGTGGCCTGGCTGTTGGTCATGCCTACGTAGTTGATGCAGTATACCAGGAACAGGCTGTTCACTGCGGTCTGGCCGCCGTTGTAGAAGAACTGGGCGATAACGCCGTTACGCAGGTGGCTGCGTTTAAGGACGCTGAATGAGATGAGTTTTTTGTTGTTTTCATCGGCATCTTCGGCCTGTATGCGGGGCAGATGGGTAAAAATGAAGACTACTGCAATGACTATGAGTACTATAGCAAAGACTGCATATGTCATGCGGAACGTATGAATCTCCGATTCCACGGATGTTTCCGTGCCGGTTCCCAGTATTATCTTGCTCAGGAACATGGCGGCTACGAATGCACCCAGTCCGTTGAAGGCCTGCGCCAGGTTCAGACGGCGCGGTGCTGTGGCGGGGTCACCCAGTTCAGTCACGTAGGGATTGGCGGCAGTCTCCAGGAAGCACATGCCTATGGCTACAATGAAGAAGGCGCAAAGGTAGAGCGGGAAACTGTGTATGCGTGTTACAGGCAGGAACAGAAGTCCGCCCACGGCTGCAATCAGAAGTCCCAGTACTATGCCGGCCTTGTAGCTGAAACGCTTCATGAACATGGCTATAGGTATGGGGAAGAGAAAGTAGGCGAACCAATAGGAGGTCTCTACGAACTCGGCCCTGGCCTGGTCTATGTCAAACAGGGTCATCATCTTCTTGACAACCGATGAAAGCAGGTTATTGCTTATAGCCCACAGGAAAAAGAGGCAGATTACCATTGACAGCGCAACGGTAAAGGTTTTTGATTTGGTGTTCTGACTCATTCTGACATGTTTTTAATGTAAGGTAAATCTATTTCAGTCTCTATACCGTAGAATTTCACTGCGTTGAGCCCCAGGAAAAGTTCCTTGGATTCATCGGTGAATTCAGGGGTTTTCAGTATGAAATCATATGACATGCGGTAGGTGATGGCTGTGATGGTGCGCGGATAGTCCGAACCCCACATGAGCTTGTCCATACCTATCTCGTCGGCTGCCTGGCGTATGGCTTTGACGGCTCCCCTGAACGGGTAGAATTCATCGTTGAAAAGCCAGGTTATGCCGCCTGATTCTATCATTACGTTCTTGTGACGGGCCAGTCGGATCTGCTCCAACCAGCCGGGAACGGTCACCATTCCGAAGTGTCCTACAGCGATCTTCAGACCGGGGCACTCCTGGATGACCTCTTCCATCTCAGGCACCTGGACCGCTCCGTCCTCAAGTGTTATGGACAGGAATACACCGCTCTTTTCCATAAGGCGGAACATCTCCATCATCTCGGGGCAGGTCAGGCTGACGCGTCCCTGAGGAGTCTGCAGGCGGTGTCCGGGTATTGCTATTCCCTTGAATCCCTGTGCTATCAGCCTGCGTACCTCTTCAAGATATCCGGGTTTGCGGTAATCGGCCATCCCGCATACGATGAAGCGGTCGGGATAACGTTTCTGAACGTCGGCCAGGTAGTCGTTCTGGATGCCGTCAATGAACTCCTGCACCACTACGGCTGCGGTCACCTGGGCGTAGTCCATGTTTGAGAGGAATATCTCGGCGGTGTTGCGTCCGTCAATGATGAACGGGGGTACCATCTGCCGGATCTCACCCATGAAAAGGGAGCGTCCGTTCTCAAGCGTGCGTATGGGCATGCCGTTTACGACAGTGTCCTGACGCAGCCACAGATGTGAATGGGTGTCTATTATCTTCATCATGAGTTGCACCAGGTAACCCTCTGCTGGTTGCCTATTATTTCACGAACTTCAAATACCAGATCCCAGTCAACAGGCTCCTGCACCACTTCTATGTTACGCAGCACGTTCTTGGGGTTGGCTGAACTGAAGAGGGTGGTTGCTATGCGGGGATTGCTGTATGAATACTGGACTGCCAGTTTCTCTATCGATGTGCCGTGGGCCTTGCAGTGCTGTGCTGCCTTGGCGCAAGCCTCTACCAGAGGTTTGGGTGCGGGATGCCAGTCGGGGACACCGCGTTCGGAGAGCAGGCCCATGGCCAGCGGTGAGGCGTTGATGACGCCTATTCCCTTCTGCTCAAAGTAGCCCAGGTAATCGTTCAGCTTGTCATCGTTCAGACAGAAATGGCAGAAGTTCAGGATGCTCTCAACAGTTCCGGCGGGAGCGTGGTCTACCACCCACTTGAGGTTTTCAAGCTGAAGGTCTGTGATACCTACATGGCTTACTACGCCTTTGTTGCGGAGTTCCACCAATGCGGGAAGTGTTTCATCAACCACCTTCTGCAGTCCTCCGGGCAGGCCGGCCTGAAACTCTATGTCATGTACGTTGATAAGGTCAATGTGGTCGATGTTGAGGCGCTCCATGCTCTCGTAGACACTCTCAGTGGCGCGTTTTGCGCTGTAATCCCAGGTGTTGACGCCGTCCTTTCCGTATCGGCCCACCTTGGTTGACAGGAAATACTTGTCACGCGGGATTTCCTTAAGAGCCTTGCCCAGCACCGTCTCGGCTTTGTAGTGACCGTAGTAGGGGGAGACATCTATAAAGTTCAGTCCGTTATCAACTGCGGTGAAAACGGCGTTTATTGCCTCCTTTTCATTGATGTCGTGGAATACTCCGCCCAGGGATGATGCACCGAAGGCCAGCCTTGCCACCTTCATTCCGGTCTTGCCGATTTCGTTGTACTTTAAGCTCATAATTGGTATGTAATTAGGTTATGATTATTCGTTGAAATGGGCCAAAATGGAATCGCGGCACTCCTCCATCAGCCACTTTGGGGTAGAGGTGGCTCCGCATATTCCTACGGACTGCGCCCCCTCCAAAGTCTTGAAGTCCAAGTCCTCACGGCTCTCTATCATATAGGACCTGGGGTTTACGTTAAGGCATTCGTTGAACAGCACCTTGCCGTTTGAACTCTTGCGGCCCGATACGAAGAGGATTACGTCATGCCGGCTGGCAAATTCGCGTATGTTCTCGCGGCGGTGTGACACCTGTCCGCAAACGGTGTTGTTATGTATGAACCGGCGTCCTTCGGGAACCCTCTCGGCTATCTTTTCTATCAGCTGGTTGTAGCCCGATGCCGACTTGGTTGTCTGCGAGTACAGGAATATGTCCTTGCTGAAGTCAATCCGGTCCATTTCATCGACGGATTCAATGACCGTAGCGGTTCCGTCGGTCTGTCCTACAAGACCCAGAACCTCGGCATGTCCCTTCTGTCCGAATATGATTATCTGTCCGGTCGAAGGATCAAGTTCCTGATACTGACGGTGTATGCGCTGCTGTAGTTTGAGCACCACAGGGCAGGTTGCGTCGATCAGGGTTATTCCGTTCTTGCGGGCGGTCTGATATGTGGATGGGGGTTCGCCGTGTGCACGCAACAGCACCTTGGCTCCGTGAAGTGAACTGAACTGCTCGTGGTTGATGGTCTTGAGACCCATGTCCTGAAGCCTTTCACACTCTATTCCGTTGTGCACTATGTCACCCAGGCAATAGAGTTCGTCGCCGCTGCGCAACTCCTCTTCGGCCTTGCCTATGGCTGAAAGCACTCCGAAACAGAATCCTGACTCAAGGTCTATCTCCACCCTCATGATTCAATCGGCTGCGGCTTTAAGGTACTGTTCCATCAGCCATTTGTCCTGCTCCTGGATGGTCATGTTGCTGTTGTCCAGCACTATGGCGTCATCGGCCTTACGGAGGGGTGAAACGGCACGGTGTGAATCAATGTAGTCACGCTCACGCACATTCTTGAGCACCTCTTCATATACGGGATGTTCTCCTTTCATCTCCAACTCGTCAAAACGGCGGCGGGCACGGATCTCGTCACTGGCCGTTACGAATATCTTAAGCTGGGCGTTTGGGAATACGGTTGTGCCTATATCGCGGCCGTCCATGATGATGGCGCCGCTCTTGCCCATCTCTCTCTGCAGTTTTACCATGGCCTCCCTTACGAATCCTATGGCAGATATGGGGCTTACATTGCCCGATACCTCCATGCCGCGTATCTGACGCTCCACGTTCTCACCGTTCAGGATGGTGTACTGCTGGCCGTTCTCATGGCCGAATGATATCTTTATCTGAGGCATCTCGTTGCGCAAAGCCTCCTCGTCGATGCCGTCCTTGCCTATGAATCCGCGGCGCATGGCATACAGGGTCACTGCGCGGTACATAGCACCGGTGTCTATGTAGGTGTATCCGATGGCTTTTGCAAGTGCTTTGGCCATGGTGCTCTTACCGCACGACGAATGGCCGTCCATAGCTATGATAATCTTTTTCATATGTTGAATGCGAAATTACAGATTAATGATGACTCCGATACCTGATACTTTCCGTATGACAGGTCAAACATGACCTTACCCAGTCTCAGGCCGGTTCCTATTGACATGCCCGTAAAGCCCTTGCTTCCCTTTCCGGCCATCTCGGCGCGGGTGCGCAGGTTGCAGCCCAATGCCAGATAGAGGCGTTCCGAGAGGTTGATATCGGCTCCCAGGGATATGTGACGCTTTAATATCTCTCCGAATCCTCTGCTCTCACCCTCGGCGAAATAGAAATGATCGGAACTCCATCTTGTCAGGTTGTCCATGGATACCGTGAACCGTAAGGGCGCGTGCTCGGGACTCCATGAGATGCCGGCGCACACGTCAAACGGCAGTTTTTGGAATGTATTTTCAAATGCCTTGATCTGTCCGCCCAGATTGGTGGCGGCAAGTCCCGCGGATATGTTCCCGTCATCGTTCATCCATAACAGGCCCAGGTCAACGCCTATAGCGACCGAAGTCATGGAACCGTATCTGGAGGTTATGATGTTACCTGTGGCGCCTCCGCTCAGGTTATCGGTCAGCATATAGGACCAGGTGGCTCCCACGGCCATGTCCTTGGCCGAGAAGGTTCCGGTCACCGTACCGTCGGCCGATGTTTCCTTCATGCGTCCGTAACTGACGTAGCGGGCGTTGAAGGCGTAATGGGAGCGCTCGTCAAAGCTGTTGCAGAACTGGGCTCCGGCCACCGTGGTCCCCGAGAACCATGTCATGGCGTTCAGGCCCAGCAGACGGGTGTCGTTTGCCGACAGGATGGCGGGATTAGCTATGAACAGCACCGGACTGGGATCAAAAACTGAAACCACCTTACCGCCCAGAGAAGAGTTGTGGGCCGATACGGGCAGGCGCAGGAACTCGAAAGAACTCTCCAGGCTCTGTGCCCGGACAGTGCCGGCTCCAATCAGAAATGCGGCTACCGCTATTGTCAGGTGATTTATCTTCATCGGGGAACAAATTTAATTAAATCGCGTTGAACATACCATTATTTATAACGTTTTTAATTGCCGAACCGATACATGACCGCTGAAAGTATTTGTTAACCTTCAGTAAGGTTTTTTATTTCCTCGAAAAGACGTAATGTCGGAAATGCCCCGTTTTCGGGATAGAAACAACTAAAAACAAGGGTTATGGAAATCAAGAAATCTTTTAAAGCGGATCTGGAGAAGACCAAAGGAACTTCTCTGTTGATCGGATTTGTAATAGCTCTCGCAGTTATGTTCGTAAGTCTTGAATGGACTCAGAGGGAAGTTGAGGACAACTCAGACCTCTACAGTGCACATGACATATCTTTCACTGAGGAGATGGCACCTATCACATTGCCTGAGAAGAAGACCGTACCACCTCCGCCTGCAGCCGTCAAAACTGCCGATATCATAGAGATTATTGAGGACGACGCTCCGATAGATGAGGATGTCATCATTTCCCAGGAAGACAACTCTCTCTGGATTGACATCAATACAGTCACTGTGGTTGAGCCGGAGCCTGAGATTGAGGATGACACCGAGTTCCTGGTCGTTGAGGACCAGCCTGAGTTTCCGGGCGGTACTGCGGCTCTGTTGGAGTATCTGCGCAAGAACATCAGGTATCCGTCAATCTGCCGTGAGAACAATATCCAGGGTAGGGTGATTGTCACATTCGTGGTAAACAAGGACGGTAACATAGTGAATCCCGAGGTGGCCAAGGGCGTCAACCCGTCACTTGACAAGGAGGCTCTCAGGGTTATCTCGCAGATGCCTTCCTGGAAGCCCGGCAAGCAGCGCGGAAAGCCCGTCAAGGTAAGATACAGCGTGCCTGTAAACTTCCGTTTGAACTGATTTAAGTATTAAAAAATAACAAAAAAGGCCTTTGACTTTTCAGATTGACAAAAAGTGTACTATTTTTGCCGGAAGTTATCAAAGGTGACAAAAAACTAAACTATTTATAAATTATGGAAATCAAAAAGTCTGAACGCGCTGACCTTGAAAGGGGTAAAGGCACTTCACTCCTGATCGGATTCGTGATTGCTCTCGGCGTAATGTTCGTAGCACTTGAGTGGACCCAGAGAGAGGTAGAGGACAACTCAGAACTCTACACAGCAAGGGATGTATCTCTGAACGAGGAGATGATTCCTATCACACTCCCTGAGAAAAAGACCGTTCCGCCTCCCCCTGCAGCCGTAACCAAGGCTGAGATCATCGAGATCGTTGAGGACGATGCCGATATCGAGGAGGATATCATGGCCTCTACTGAGGATAACGTTGAATGGGTTGACATTGACGAGTACGATGTCGTAACCGTTGAGCCCGAGCCTGAGGAAGAGGAGATTTTCATGGTGGTTGAGGACCAGCCTGAGTTCCCCGGCGGTACTGCAGCTCTTCTGGAGTATCTCCGTAAGAACATCAAGTATCCCGCAATCTGCCGCGAGAACAACATCCAGGGTCGTGTTCTTGTAACATTCATCGTTAACAAGGACGGTGCAATCGTAGAACCTGAGGTTGTAAAGAGCGTTAACCCGTCTCTTGACAAGGAGGCTCTCCGAGTTATCTCACAGATGCCTAACTGGAAACCCGGTTCACAGCGTGGCAAACCCGTACGTGTTAAGTACACAGTACCTGTAAACTTCCGTCTTAACTAATTAACGGATAAAATGTTATATTGCGAAGAGACCAATTTTTGGCCTCTTCGCTTTTTTATTCGCCAGGCTTATAGTATATTTGCGTGCTATGAAATCAGCAAAGCAGATACAAGAGTGTTTTGAGAGCTACCTTCAGGGACTGGATTATTCACGTCAGCCCGATGAGTTGTACGCTCCCATAAGATATGTCCTTTCGCTTGGAGGCAAGCGCATACGTCCCACATTCCTCATAATGGCCTACAACATGTATGCCAATGATATTGAAAGTGTGTTCAGTACGGCTGCCGGAATGGAGATATTCCACAATTTCACACTTCTGCATGATGACCTGATGGACAGGGCCGATATGCGACGCGGCAAGGCCACTGTCCATAAGAAATGGAACGACAACACAGCCATCCTTTCAGGTGACGGCATGCTGGTGCTGGCATACAGGTATCTCTCGGAGGCATCGGCCCCGAACCTTAAGAAGGTGCTTGATCTGGCCAACGAGACCTTTACCGGTATCATGGAGGGACAGCAGTATGACATGGAGTTTGAGACCCGTGATGATGTCCGTGAAGAGGAGTACATAGAGATGATACGCCTCAAGACATCGGTGCTGCTGGCTGCCTGCGTCCAGATGGGCGCCATGCTGGGAGGTGCATCGTACTCTGATTCGGCCCTGCTCTATGAGTTCGGTGAGAAGATTGGCCTGGCGTTCCAACTCCAGGATGACCTGCTTGACGTATACGGTGATCCGGCCGTGTTCGGCAAGAAGATAGGCGGAGACATACTTTGCAACAAGAAGACTTACCTTTATATAAATGCGTACCGTCTGGCAGACGGCAGGCAGAAGAGCGAACTGGACCGCTGGGCTGTCTATGAGGGAAACGATCCCGATTCAAAGATAGCCGGCGTGCGTGCCATCTACGATGCGGTGGGTGTCAAGGCACTCTCCGAGAAACTCATCAATTCATATTTTGATGAGGCTATGACCAAACTTGATCAGGTTAACCTGCCTTCTGACCGCAAGTGTCTCCTGCGTGAGTACGCCGGCAGTCTTTTGAACAGAGTCCTTTAATAAGTCCTTAATTACTATGCCTTACAGAAGATTACCCAACACTGACAAAGCCAGAATCCGTTCTCTGGAAACCGCGATTGCAAAGATCCGTAACAGTGATTACTATGCACCCGTGCTCTCACCGGAACTCCTCTCCAAAGCCGAGAAGAAACTGAGCCGGTTCAACGAGGCGGTCGATAGATATACAAAGGCGCTTGAAACCCAGGTAAGCTACTCCAAGTCAGAGGCTTACCAGAACAAACTCAAGAACGCCAAGATGTATGTGTCTCATTTCCTGACGGTGTTCAACATGTGCGTCAAGCGCGGTGAGATGAAGGTAAAGGACAGAAACTACTACTCCATATCGGAGAACTCGGGTGAACTGCCCGACATGTCAAGTGACATTGCGGTAATACGCTGCTGTCAGAACACCATAAAGGGTGAGAAGGAGAGGACTGAGAAAGGCGGTATACCTATTTATAATCCCACCATCGCCAAGGTGGCTGTTCACTATGAACTGTTCAAGGAACTCTATGACAAGCAGTGTGAACTGCGTCAGCTTACCGATGAGGCGCTGATGGTGGTTTCTCTCATGCGTCCCCAGATTGATGAGGTGATACTTGACGTCTGGAACTCGGTAGAGAATTATTTCTCGGACCTTACGGGCGAGAAGAAACTCAAGACCTGCCGCGAATACGGTCTCATATACTATTACCGCACGAGTGAGAAAACTGATTGACACTCACTGCCACGTCTATGACGGGGCTTTCGTTGAGGACCTGCCCCAAGTCATGGAAAGAGCGGTTGCAGCAGGCGTGGGCCGTCTGCTTCTTCCAAATATAAATCCCGATACTCTGGATGACCTGCTCCGTGTATGTGATACATGGCCCGATTTGTGCTGTCCCATGATAGGACTGCACCCCGAGGATCTGTCGGATGATCCCGGCAGCCAGCTTTCAGGACTAAAGGCCATCCTTGACAATGACCAAAAGGAGGGCGGGGCGCACTGTTTTATAGGAATAGGCGAGATTGGCCTGGACCTCTACTGGGACAAGAGTCGCCTGGATGACCAGATCGTTGCGTTCCGGGAGCAGATAGAGTGGGCCTTGCAGTATGATTTGCCCATTGTAATT
>JAEEGG010011199.1_pt1 | contig 19633 bp, 13 predicted proteins | sample 9134161 | NCBI WGS metagenome assembly JAEEGG01 (sample SAMN16246543, study PRJNA631951) | gut metagenome | biome: gut microbiome; feature: rumen; material: CR-attached | host: Bos | place: Iran: Karaj | collected 2018-10 | reverse complement strand
AACATCGGAAACAAAATCATGGTTATACATAAACTTTGTAAAAAGTTGCATTTCTTTAGAAGGTTTCGTGTTTTGAAACGGTCTGGAATTCCACAAGTCGCTTGCACCTTTGGAATCGTAAAAAGAACGTTCATATGCAGCTCTTCCGTAAACAATGTTACTTGTGCTTGCCATTAGATTGTTTATCGCATCTAATAAATCGTCAATCCACAAGTAATACCAGTGGTTCCCGTTAAAGTCAGCTCTATTTACAGGATTATTACCACAATATTCAAACAAATGCAATCCTGTTATATCATTTCCAATCGAAAGTTGCTCATCTGCACTCATAAATCTGTTAATTGCAGGATCATAATACCGGCTTTTAAGATAATACAACCCTGTTTCGGAATCATAATAATAACTTCTGTATCTTATCGGATTTTCAGCACCGATCGTGCTTGCCTGCGATCCCGTAACAGATAATACTCTTCCCCAGCTGTCATATATGTATTTAGCTACTACGTCGATATCGTTTTCTGTTATTTCGAATATTGCTATAACATCACCTTGTAAATTCTTTGCATAATAATAGATATTATCAGCTTTCCGGAAGCCAAACATGTTTCCGGAATCATCGTAAAGAAAAACTATCTCGCTTCCTGCCGTTCCGGTATCCTGAGACACCAACCGGCTTCCATCCCATGTATAGGTATATATGGTTGACCCTACAGTTTTTTTGGTACGATAACCACTCTCGTCATAAACGAATGAACATTGCGTGCTTCCTCTGGTGATGGTTGCAAGACGGTTACCCTGTGTCCATGTCAGCGTCATTGCAGCTCCGTTATTATATGACAACATATTTCCGGCGCCGTCATAAGTTATGGTATTACCGTTATAACTTGTCATCTGATCCCGCCAGCCGTTACTTGCGGAATAACCCATATTTATAGTTGAAAGCGGATTGGTCGGGAAAGTACTGTTTGTTGTGTATGTGTACAGCAGTTTTGCTGTCATATTGCCATCAGCATTATAGCGGTATTCTACTGTATAACCGGTGCCGTTATTTAAATACTTATTGTCCTCCCGTATAAGCTGGTTTTGAGCATCATAATAGTATTTTACCTTCAGAATTCCGCCCTCGGATATTGTCTCAATATTGCCCTTTGCATCATAAGTGTATGTCAGAGTAGGGAGCCCGGAAATGTTATCCGTAGCTCCTGAAGAGACCGTCTCTTTAAGATAACTGACAGTTCCGATTCGACCGCTTAGTTTGTCAAAAGAAGTATAAGTGCCGTTTTCTATATATGTTCCGGCGGAGAGATAAGAATAGGAGGTTTTCAACCTGTAGTTGTTATCTCCTATGTGAATATTCGAAAGACGGCCATATTCATCGGCGTATCGGAAAGAATATGCGGTTACATTACCCGAAACTGTAGTTTTAGCATACCGTTCAGCTGGATACGATTTGTACGTAAACTTATCCGGCTGGGAAGCAAGACCGCGGAAAGTGACTGTTGATTCACTGTTCTTGTCAAGATATGTATATTTCAGGCTACGACCGTTGGAAAATGATGTATAGACCGGACGGCCAAGCCAGTCGTATGAATAGCTTTTGGTCAGACTGTCCAGTGAATTGTATCTGGTTATGACGTCACCGGCATTCGAGTATGCGTTGGAATAATCAATACCGGTAGTTCCGGAATAATCGATTGCCGTTACCTGACCGGAGGTGTTATATGAATAATCCTTATACTTGCCATTCCCGTAAGTCAGCCTTGACACGAGTCCATTTGAAGAACTGTACGTGTAGCTTGCGATAGCCGTTGTAGAAGTATTACCGCCGTACGTGCGGTTTACGGTTACCGTAAGCGGACGACCTAATGAATCGTATGCAAATCCGTAATAACTGTTTGTACGCGTGATCGTACTGATTTTTCCGGAATTGTATGCTAAAGAAACAGAAACTGTTGAATTATTGGTTGTGTCTACCCTTGCCTTGCCGGTCGTCTCGGTCATTCTTCCCATCGAATCATAAGTATACGTCGTCACAGTTCCATTCTCGGTTACGGACGTCAGTTCACCATAAGCGTTATATGAGTATTCTGTAATATTGTTCCAGATATCTATTTCGCGTTCCGTGAGCATAGTATCTGTATCGTAGGCTATTGTTTTACATTCCGTTAGTTGATACGAATTATTACCTTCGCTGACTTTAGTTATTACAGACGTTGGATGGCCGAGATACTCCGGAAGCAGATTGTAAGTACCCCCGTATTTGTACTCAGTAATAGTCGTAACCGGCTCAAGATCGTCATTTGCCGGAGAATAAACAGAAATAGCCGAACTTAAATCAAACACATTAGTGTAATAATCTGTATAATTGTATTGTGTACTTGTAACATTACCGCTTTTATCGGTTAACTCCGTTAGTGTAACCTGACCAAAAAGCGATGAGTTAGAATCGGTACAATACGTATATTCCTTTTCCGATCTGTCTGGCGCAGTTTCTGTTTTTAACCATCCATTTTGATCATATGTGTATTCGGTATCATTATCGAAATCTTCATATGAGGTTTCGGCGGTTAGCGAAACGTCATCAAAGTAAACATACCCCGGGCCATAATTGTTAAGCCAAATTTTTGCGTAAGAAAACTCAAAATCTACATAAAACGACTCAGACAGATACTGCCAACCGGTCAAATTGTTATCCGGATATATTGCCTTAGATTTGCCGCTAATGAGATTGCCGGAAGCATTGTAAAAAGACACTTGAATATAAGCATTTCTGCTGTTGAAATAACTTGGCGCCTTGTACCATCCGGATATCCGCATATACTGTTTATCCATATTCGATTTAGATATATTGATCTGTTGAGAAGCATACTTGCTCGAATGATAGTCACCGTCTATTCGCAGGACATATCCGCTCCTGCCATCGGTCGTTGCCTGAGAAATATTGCCGTTCCAGTTACCGGCGGTTGAATACAACGCCCCTCCGTTTTCAACACCATTGTAATAAGAGGCTCTGCCTCCTTCTTCTAACTGGATGGCATCGAAATAAACAGTTCCTGTAAAATCGTACGTACCCAGTAAAATTTTTTGAGAAGTCACTCCCTCCGGCACAGTGAAAGTAACTTGGATCCTGCTGTTTCCTTTTTCCGGAATGCTGCTGATCTTTTGTGTAACACTGTTGGAATCGTTGTACAAAAACGCTATGATCGCGCCGCCTGAGCCTGTGCCCGATGTTGCGTCACAATATGCACTGGCTGTATATGTGCCGGCAGATAACGAAACATTCTGTGTATAACCGGCATATCCGGAGCCTTGAATTGAGAAAACACTAAAACATTTGCTCCCGAATATCAATCCCGGAAACCTTGTGCCGGAAGTAGTAACATTTGCTATGGAACCGGTATAAGAAGTCCAATTTGAAACGGACGATAATTCAAAAGACGAATCCTTCAAATAATTTGGCCCGGCAGTTAGTTCGGAATGTGATCTATTGATATTATTAAACAAATTGTTATCGTCATAGTTCACCAAAACAACATTACCACGGTCATCGACCGCATTAACTGCTCTGCCGTAACAATCAAAGCTGATCGTTTCAGCGTATGTCTGATGAGTACCGAATCCGTGCTTTACTGTTGTCCTCGACGGTTCATATTCAAACGTTGCGTATTCAGCGTCAACTACTGTGCTGTCTCCGCTGCCGGCTGCTTTTTTATATACTTTGCTGACTCTGAGCGTTCCGCTGCTCACTGCAACACGCATCATAACGCCTGAAGGGTCTACTATCCTTTTGGGATAATAATATGCTGTTCCGTTGACCGTTCGTGACGTGCTGTAAAACTGCGTATATGTAGAATCCGGGTACGTAATACGACTCAACTTGTTGCTGTCATATTCAAACGATAATGTTCTTGTTGAACTCCCGTTAACATTCATACTTGTTAGTATGCCGGACAAACTGTAATTAAATTGCAGGTAATTGCCTGCACCATCTGTAGCACTTGTCAAAACAATGTTTGTGGATATTTTATCATAAGTGAATGTTTGGGTAAGGCCGCGGTAATCTTTATATTCTGTGGCGTATAAAAGATCATCCGGAATATTATCATCTATAACATCTTCGAAAGTCAGTGTACTTTTATCCGGCCAAATAATAAACGGAACATTTCTGACTGTATCGATTTCAATTTTTAATGACGGATTTTCCTCAAGTGAATACGTATTCCCGGCAGAAAGATTGAAATAATGCTTTGTTCCGTCTTCATCAGTATAAATATACCCGTCAATATCCGAATTGTATTCCAGCGTTCGAATAAGACTCAACCGGAAACCCTTGCCATAACCGCAATCGATATTTCAGTTCGTGATATTAAAAATATGGCTTACACTAAGAGGCAGAATATCTCCCGGGGTGCAAAGATCATTGTGAACATATACGAAATCACCAAAAGCATCTTTAACATAAATAGTTCCGGAAATATCCGTAACCGAAGCGGCATGAGTATTCCATTGGTCTTCGAGGCCCTGATAATTCAAATACCGTAACGTCAAGACCGTAGTCTCAATATTGGAGGCGTAAAAAACGGTAACTTGCGAGAGCAGACCAGTGCTTTCGATCATAAACCCGAAATTTTGATTGTATACATAGTTCTTTTTTGCTTCGCTTGTAACGTCCAGTGTAAAAGAAGAGGATGCATAAAACGGATGATGAAAATGCTGGAAAGGATAGTATTCGTGTGCCGGTATACCATTTGAAAGGCTTGAAACAGTCCAATTTTCATTCAAAGCAGAAGCAGAGAGATAGCAATCACTGTAATTTACAGTGATACCGTGATTTACAACAAAATCAGCTTCTACAGGCAGCGAAAACAGAGGTAACTGAGGCCAATTAAGTCTTACCATCGCATGTTTGTTCTCGCCAACGATGGCCACATTGCTTGAAACGCTGTTATTTGACGTATCTAAAGTGGCCACAGAATCAATAATGTCTGACCCCTCAACGGTTATTTCAGGGTCTATCACGACAGGAAATACTCGATTACTGTCTAAAATCCAGTTTGCGTCAACGGATAACATAACGTTTATATTTCCGTTGTCATTGTCAGCATCATCAATGCGAAGAGTCAAATCAGTCGAGATTTCCCCTCTGCCGTCATACATTAACGGCGCATAAAAAGTATACATCGGTTGCCCGGAACCGTTCAGAAAAACGATACGGTTGTCGATCAGTTCCGGGACAAGATCGCCTGCGTTAATACTATACAAAATGCCTTGCTCGAGCATTTCTGGAGAATGAACAGATTCTATTATTATATTCTCCTTTATACCGCCGGGCGTTACAGTATATTCTAAACTTATTCCGTCTGTAACATCATTGTACTTAAGCCCGGATTCAAGACCGGTCAATTCCTCTAAATGTTTAAGGACTGACAATTCATCGTTATCTGCAGATTTCGAAGTCGTCGATATTTCGGCAAATGATTCCGAGTAAGGTCTTTGCGAAAGGCCGGGAAACGAAAGCTTATATGCAATAGAACCGGAATCACCGGAAAGATAAATCATATTGTCTTCAGTTCGCTCTGAATTTAATCTGAACACCGCGGGAAAACTGACGTCGAATGCACCGTCCGCATTTTTGATTTGGGGACCAGTTTCACTAAAATAGAGTGCATTGTTTACGTCTACCCAATGGTTATCCCGTTCAATATGTATCGGATAGCTGAATGTTGTGTTATAAAAAGATCCGTCGGACAATCTATACGTCTTGCTGTTTTTCGTTCGCAAATCGGTAAGCTCACCGTTGACTAAAAGACCTTTTAGCGGAGCTATCTCAATAATACCCGAATCGTTTGATTCAGAAGAGCAATCAAAATTACTTTCGGGCAAATAATCAAATGAGTTTGTTACCCCTTCAGAAGCACCAACTTTCATCCATACATAATCAGCAAATTGTGAAGGTATCAACTGTGCAACCATCGCAAATAACAACACAAATGTGACTGTTTTCCATTTCACTTTAATAGAGTAATGATTTTTCATTTTATATTCTCCTGGCACACCTCTTTGTCTTGCATATATAGTGTCGTTCTTTGTCCACGGTAAATTATAGCATACTGTACTCGGGGTGTAAATAACGCAGATGAGGAGCGATAGCATAAAGAGAATGTAGGTTAGAAAGATAAAAGAAGAAGCAGGCACAAATTAGAATACCTGCGAAAGTATAATACTACAAGCATGTTAAACAGTCAATAAATTAATTTTCTTTTTTGACAACAACAATCACCAGTCCGTAACAAAAGCGGGCTTAAATCGAGTTTTTATGGCATTTTTGTTGATCAGATTGCAAAGTCCCGTGCCAATTTCTTTAGCCAGGTAAGCTTATGGACGTCTGGAGTTAACGCGGTGACATTAAAACTGTGCTCTGGTTCGTATGTTTTTCTCGCTATGTATTCGCGTTTTAGATTTTCAAACTCTGCCAGGACTTCATCATAGTGGATCATATTTTCCAGGCTTAATTTTCCGCCGTTAAGGAAAAATGTACGAAGCTGCAACATAGTAGAACGCCCTTTTTTCCCCAGCCGCTTGCTGTTCTGGAAAATCGTTCAGATAAAATATGGCTAATGAGTCCTTCTGCACAACTTCCTCCGGTGTCGAGAGTAAGCGCGTTGACTGCTCCTTTCCGATTGTTGAAAACATATTTGAAAATTTCTTTGGCAGTCTTTTCCTCCGTTTCTCCGTTCGCAACAAGTGTATTAAGAAACGCCTTCATTCCCTGAAAATTTTTTGATCTTATGTAATCACAAAGAATTATGTTGTATTTGCCGCGACAAATCTTACGCAATTCCTTCAGAAGTTTTTCTATTGACTCTTGCACAACTTGTGAAAAAATATTCATGTGAGTAGCGTCCTTGTTTGTTTTTTTGTGCAAGTAAATCTTAACACATAGAGTGCCTGCTCACAATCATTTTATCTCTCTAACCTACAACAACTTTACGCTAACAAAGATGGTATAATTTATAGAAAGTTATGTAAAGGTATTCCATTTTATCAAACATATCTACCTTATTCATTCTGCTATAAATGTTGTTTTATTGTAAAAAAACCGGTTGTTGTTAATGCTACTATTAAATGCAATTCTGATCATTTCAAGGTAACCATTGCAGATAACCCACTCGTTACAATTTATGACGAGACAATAAGAGAATATACATCATTAACGCGATATAAAAAGTTTAAAAAAATAATTATCATAAATATCGCTTTGTTACTATTAGTTGCTGCTATCATATTATTTTTATTCGGATTCTTGGGTGGAATTATAAGTTTAATAATACCATTAATTGTGTTAGTTCCACTTTATTCATTCATCTTCTTTCGCTTTAATAAACTACTTAGAGATTCAAAAACTGTTCTTATTCAATCTTATCAAACAAGTGAAGGAAGTGAGTAAGTAAGGAGCAGTCTGAAGTGTAGTATTATAAGTGGACTGGTACGGAAAAGTATTAGTGGGTAATGTGCAGGCTCGATGTTCGCTGACACACATTTTTCACCAAGGTAACGCTACCATCAGGTCCGTGTGATTTTTATTAAAGCAGCAGTATCAGGAACTGCGATGCGAGGACGACGGCGATCAGTGCGATCGGGTATGTCGCGGCGTATGCGCTGGCAACGTCGTCAGTGCCGGCCACGTTGATAAGCGTGCCCAGCGCGGGTGTTGACGTCATACCGCCTGTAATTGACCCCAGATTATTGAGCAGGCTGAGTTTCAGGACGAATTTGGCAAAAATGAAACCGATGATCATAGGAACGATCGTCATTGCCACACCGTACAGGAAATAGACAGCTTTGAAATATTTGACAAAATTTGCGCCGCCGGCCACTCCCGCGCCGATCAGGAACAGCATAAGCCCCGTCTCGCGGAACACTTCGAGCGTCTTTTTATCCGGCATCACTTTGAAGCGCCCGAACCTGCCGAAATGGCCGAAGATCAGCGAAACGATCAGCGCCCCGCCGGTGGTGGTAAGAGAAAACGTTGTCCCCGCAAGGCCCTTGCCGGAGAGCGGGATCTTGATCGCGCCCAGCAGCACGCCCAGGGCAGCCGCAAGCGCAAAAGGGCCTATGCCGAACTTGTCCAGTTCGAAAAGTTTGGCCGGAACTGCTTTCTTTTTGTCCGCGCCGTCGTCAACGTGCAAAAGCTTCGCGCGTTCGTCATCCATATTAGCTTTAAGCAGTTTCGGAATGAGCTGCACGAACAGCACTACGCCGACAACGCCGAACAGGTACGCGATGCCGTGTCCGACCGTGACCGCGTCTTCGTACTGGGGCAGCACCGTAGCTTTTGCCGCCGAGAACGCAGGCGTGCTCGTAAGCGAGCCGGACAATATTCCCACAAGCATTGCCACAAACTCTTTCGAGTCTGCTTCAAAGCCGCGTCCGATGAAGAAGCACGCCACGCACGTAAGCGCGCCGGCAAGGATAATGACGACACCGAGCAGTATGTACGATTTGAAATTTTTCTTCAGATTCTTGAAAAAATTAGGGCCGGCAATGAATCCGACTGCCGATACGAACAGTATCAGACCTAAATTTTCGACTATTTTAAGGGCATTGGAGGCGTAACTGACAGATTTTACGAAGCCCTCATCCCCCACCGTCTGCGTAACTTTCATCGTAAGCTGAGGCTCGATGAATTTAAAAAACAGTGCGCCGAACAGCAGAGCGATAATAAAAACTCCCGCCGTGCCGAGCGATACGCCTTTGATCCTGATGCGGCCAAGAGCGTACCCGACTGCGGCGATCACGAGCAGGCACAGCATCAGAAATCCGATGCCGGTTACAGATAAAACGCCTCCGAACAGATTCATAATTCAGCGTGCCCCCATTTGATAGTATCGGCGAATTTAGGATTGCCGTGTGTGTAGGAAGGAAGAAGCAGCGGCGATTCAACTTTCGACTGAACGCCCGCGGCCTTGAGCTCTGCCTGGAACTTTTCAACGTGCGAAAGTGTAGGAACACCGAGCTTAACGCCGGGAACGTATGCAGAAGCGAATTTGCCGGCGTTGCGGCCGAACACGATAACGTCTAGCAAAGAATTGCCCATCAGGCGGTTTCTGCCGTGTACTCCGCCGGCAGCCTCTCCGGCCACGAACAGACCGGGAATATTTGTCATGCTCTTATCGGTCACGTCCAGACCGCCGTTCTGGTAGTGGAGCGTAGGATAGATGAGGATAGGCGTGAGGCGCATATCCATGCCGAATTTCGAATACATTCGAAGCATGCCGGGGATGCGCTTTTCGATCGTGCCCTTTCCGCCGATCTCTTCGATCATAGGCGTATCGAGCCAGATCGCACTGCCCAGAGGAGTGGGAACGCCTTTGCCGCGCTCTTTGCACTCGCGGATAATAGAAGCGGCGGTAACGTCGCGCGTTTCCAGCGGATTCATAAATGCTTCGCCGTCAACGTTGACCAGCTGCGCGCCGCAGGAACGTACTTTTTCTGTGACGAGCGCTCCGAGCATCTGCTCCGGGTAGGCAACGCCGGTGGGATGGTACTGGATCGTGTCCGCGTACAGGAGTTTGGCGCCTGCGCGGTAACCTAAAATAAGGCCGTCGGCGGTAGCACCGTAATGGTTCGATGTCGGGAAGCCCTGGTAGTGCAGTCTGCCTGCGCCGCCGGTGGCAATGATCACTGCCTTCGCTCTTGCGACTCTCAGTTCGCCCGTTTCCATGTTTCTAAGCACGGCTCCGGCGCACTGTCCGCGGTCGTCAAGCACGAGTTCTATCGCCGCGGTGAAGTCAACGATCTGTATCCCTCTGTTTATTACTTCGTCGCGGAGCACGCGCATTATCTCGGCGCCCGAGTAGTCAGCGCACGCATGCATACGTTTTCTGGAAGTGCCGCCGCCGTGAGTGGTGACCATCGTTCCGTCAGCGTCTTTATCGAACATAACTCCGAGGCCGTTCAGCCACTGGATCGCTTCGGGAGCTTCCATGACGAGTTTTCTCAGAAGTTCAGGCTTGTTGTAGAAATGTCCGCCGCCCAAAGCGTCGAGGTAGTGGATCGCGGGAGAATCGTTCGGCTTATCGGCAGCCTGGATGCCGCCCTCGGCCATCATCGTATTAGCGTCGCCGATGCGAAGCTTGGTGACGATCATTGTCCTCACGCCGCCGTTTACCGCTTCGATCGCAGCTGAAGCGCCCGCCCCGCCGCCGCCGATAATAAGTACGTCGGTGTCATAGTCGGGATGTGCGACGTCAACGCTAACGCCGAGCACGCGGCTTTTGCCCTCTAAAAGATCGGCAAGTTCTGAAGGCACTTTTTCGCCCTTGTTCGGACCTACTCTCAGCACAGAGAATCCGTCCTCGCGGTAGTCGGGATGGAAGTGGCGCAGCACGTCGTCCTTCTCTTCCGCGCTCATACGGCGAAGATCGGCACCTATTCTGGAAGGCCTGGTCGCTTCAACTTTTTTGATAGAATCGAGCATTTCCTGCGTGAAAACGTCGGGATTTACTTTAATTTCCAATGCAGCCATTTTAATCGCCCTCCCTTATTTCTCGATTTCTCTGTGGTTATACATGTCTTTAAGCTCGTCTAAGGGCTTCTCGGACAGTTCTTTAACGATCGCGTCGTAATCGCCGTTAAGGATCTCCTGCACGCGCTTATCGACGTGATCGCTGTTCGGGGCAATATATTTTCCGTTGAGCCTTCTGGCCAGCAGCGATACCATCGGATGGGTTATTCCGGCAGGGCAGCGCGCGGAGCACATGCCGCAGGCAATGCAGTCGAACGATGCTTCGGCGCATTTTTTGTACTCGCCGCGCTGTGCGTAGGCAATGTACTGCATGACCGGCAGGCCCTGAGGGCAGGCTTTCGTGCATGCGTTGCACCCGATGCAGCTGTAGATCTCCGGATAGAGTTCCATCATTATCGTCTGGTTCGGGCGGACTTTTTCGATGTCGTACGTCTGCTTCTGCGTCGGGAAAAACGGCAGAGACGCTATGTACATATTGTCCTCGACCTTCGTCTGGCAGGCGAGGCAGAATTTCAGCTCGGAATCGCCTTTTATCCTGTAGATCGTCGCGCAGGCGCCGCAGAATCCGGCACGGCAGCCGCAGCCTCTTATATGTTTATATCCGGCGTACTCCATAGCGTTCATAATAGTAAGGCTGGAAGGCACGGTGTACTGTTTTCCGGCGATGTAAATGTTTACCATCTGGTCCATAATAAATATATCCTCCTGTGTCGTTGACCGCGCCCCTGGAGAGGCGAACGGTCTGCTCTGGTGACATGCACCCTTATTATTGTCCGAATCAATATTCTCCCGGCAGTTCGTCGATCTCGTCGCAGCGGAACACGGGTCCGTCCTTGCAGACGAATTTCGAGCCGATGTTGCAGCGCCCGCATTTGCCGATGCCGCATTTCATTTTCAGTTCGAGCGTGGTGTATACCTGCTTTTTATCAAATCCCATCTCGATGAGGGCCTGCAGCACGAATTTGATCATGATCGGTGGGCCGCAGATGATAGCCGTGCAGTCCGGCTTAAACGCGAGTTCTTTTAAGTACGAAGGTACGAAGCCCACGTGGCCATCCCAGCCTTCCTGAGGTCTGTCGATCGTGAGGTACACGTCCGTATCTTTTTCGTTCATCCATTCCGTCTGGATCTGCTCGAGGTCCACCAGGTCGGCGGCCGAACGCGATCCGTAAAGAATGTCCATATGGCCGTAAGCGTCGCGGTTTGCGCGCACGTAGTCGATGACGGAATGCAGCGGTGCGAGACCTATTCCGCCGGCAATGAACAGCAGCTTCTTTCCGCGGAATTCGGTGTCAACGGGGAACGGTTTTCCGTAGGGGCCTCGTATTCCGATCTCCTGGCCGGGCTCCATGGCGTGGAGCGCTTCGGTAAGCATGCCGCAGCGTTTTATGGAAAATTCTTTATAGTCTTTATGCGTGGGCGAAGACGTGATCGAGAACATTGCCTCGCCGGAACCGGGCAGAGTAAGCATCGCGCATTGACCGGGCATATGGTCAAACAGAGGCTGCCCGTCAAGGCTTTTTACGCGGAACGTTTTTACGTCAGGCGTGTCGGTGCGTATGTCGGTGACAACGGCCAGCTGAGGCACCAGCATGTCTTTTTTCATCCCCGGAACGCAGTTCCCGGAGCATCCGGAAGTATTATCACTCATGATCCGCACCTCCCAGCGTTTTCATAACTTTAACGATATTCATTGATACCGGGCACTTCTGGAGGCAGCGGCCGCAGCCTACGCATGAGAACGCGCCTTCATAGTTATCCGGGTAATATTTGAGTTTGTGCATGAATCTCTGGCGGAAGCGCTGGAGCTGGTCCGGTCTGGGCGAGCCGTGCGCCATCATGGTGAAATCGGAGTACATGCATGAATCCCACACGCGGAAGCGGCGTATGTCTTTTCCCGTGTTATATTCGCGTATGTCGTAGCACTGGCACGTGGGGCAGACGTACGTACATGTGCCGCAGCCCAGGCATGAGGAGGAAAGTTCTTTCCATTCGGGCCTGTTAAACAGCGTAAGCAGATCCGCTTCGGCTCCGAATCCGTCGGTAGTAAGCCCTGCGAGCGGCAGTTTTTCCGTAATCTTTTTATGCTCTTCGGCCGCTTTTGCGTACGCTTCGGCATCTTTTCCTTCATTCGTTTCGGCGACAATGCCTCCGAGCTCTTCCAGCAGCGCCTCTCCCTTTCCGGTGAGCGCTTCCATATAAAGCGTACCTTCGCAGATCCTGGCCTGCACGTCCGCTCCGGGGTTTTCGGCGTCAATTCCGAATGTTTCGCAGAAGCACGTTTCTTCGGGCTGCGGGCACATCACGGAAACCACCGTGCCGTGCTCCCTCCTGGCCTTGTAGAACGTATCGACAGGATCTGAGAGGAACACGCGGTCAAGCACTTCGAAGCCTTTTACGTCGCATGCGTGTACTCCGAATACGACGAATTCCTCATCTTCCGGAGGCACTTCCGTTATCGCCAGGCTGAGGCCGGAGCGCTTGTAACGCACCAGATCCTCGCTCTGAGGGAAGAACACGCTTTTCGCGCTTTTTACGGTATGGAGCACTTCGGGATGATACGTGATGCCGGGCTCCCAGGGGGCGTAATTGTATTGACCCGCTTTTTCGACGGGCAGATATATTTTCTTTTTAAGAGCGATGGCGGAGAAAAATCTGTCCAGCTCAGTTAAAGCAATTTTCTTTAATGACACGGCTCAGTTACCTCCTTTGTCGCTGACTGAATTCGGTTCGCGGTCTTCCTGAGTGAAGGTGATGAGCGGGCCGCGCTGGCCTGCTTCCTCTCCCGCGGTGTACGTGCCGTAGAATTCGTCAATGTCTTTGATGTATTTGCGGTTGAACAGGTGAAGCGGTATTCCCTGCGGGCAGACTCTCGTGCACTCGCCGCAGTCGGTGCAGCGGCCGGCAACGTGGAACGCCCTTATTATGTGGAACATTTTTTCTTCAAAACTGTCCGTGTTGGCCTTGGATGCCACGCCTGAAGCTGCGTTGTCGAAAACGCATTTGCGGCACGAGCAGGCCGGGCAGGCGTTGCGGCAGGCGTTGCAGCGGATGCACTTGGAAAGTTCGCCCTGCCAGAAAGCGAAACGCTCCTCGGGAGACATTGCCTCCAGCGCACGTACGCCTTCAAAGCGGTCGCCGCGAGGGCCTTCGTCTTCATTGTCCGAGATCAGTTCGTCGAAGATCTTATGCGCCTTGCCCTTGCAGAACTCGCACTTGTTAACGAGTACGTCGTCAATATTGACCTCCCCGTCTCCGTACAGTGTGTGTACTACGAGCGTCTTTCCGTCGCCTTTTTCGTCGATCCCAGTGATGCCCTTGAATCCGAGGGCACGTACGCGGTCAATATCGCACATCCCTTCGCATCCGGCGCCTATGATATACACCTTTTCGCGATCGATCCTGTGTTCCGTGAGCAGCTGGTTGAAGCTGTACGTGTCGCAGGGCTTTAAGATAACGAGAACCTTTCCGGCGCTTTCGAACGCGCTGTTTTTGATCATGTATTTGCTGAGGTTAGCGGCGCAGAAGCGGTTATAACCCAGTCCGTCCAGCGACTCTGCGGTCTCGAAAATATTCGGTTCCGCGTCGTAGAAGAACTCTCCGGCCTTCCAGCCTGCGACCTTGGTGACGGTGCCTTCGCGCATAAGTTCTTTTGCGCGCTCAATTATTTTCGCGCTTACTGCTTGCATCTCAGGTCACCCACTTTCACGTTTTCGCCAAGTTCGTATATTTTTGCTACAAAATCATTCATTACTTTCGAGAATCTTGCGCCTTCGGCCGCGGAGACCCATTCGACGCGCGTGCGTTCGCGCTCTACGCCGATGTAGTCAAGCATGCTGAACAGGAGCGTCATACGGCGGCGGGTGTAGTAGTTGCCCGTGCTGTAGTGGCAGTCTCCCGGGTGGCAGCCGCAGAGGATGACGCCGTCCGCGCCGCGTTCGAATGCTTTTAATATAAACATGGGGTTTACGCGGCAGGAGCACGGTACGCGTATTATTTTAACGTCCGCGGGGTAAGACAGCCTGGACGAGCCTGCCAGGTCTGCGCCGGCGTAGCTGCACCAGTTGCAGCAGAAAGCCACGATCTTCGGCTTCCACTCTTTTGCTTTGGCATTGACGGCCGTATCAACAGTATCGTTTACAGACATATCGCTTCCACCTCCGCCATGATCTGTTTGTTAGAAAAGCCCTTGAGGTCCATTGCCCCCGACGGACAGACGACGGTGCACGCGCCGCAGCCCTGGCAGAGCGCTTCGTTGACCAGCGCCACGCGCCGTGTTTCTTTCACGCCGTGGTCGTTGATGAGATGCGTGTCGTACGAAATAGCGCCGTACGGGCAGACTTTTTCGCAGCAGGAGCAGCCGTTGCACAGAAGTTCGTCGGAATGCGCCACGCACGGGTTGGTGGTGAGTTTATCTTTGCACAGGAGGCCGATGACCTTCGACGCCGCGGCGCCTGCCTGAGATACGGTCTCGGGTATGTCTTTCGGCCCCTGGCACACGCCCGACAGGAATATGCCTGCCGTGGGGCTCTCGACCGGTCTCAGCTTCGGGTGCGCTTCGGTGATGAAGTCGTTCGTGTCAATGCTCGCGGTAAGCATGTTGGCCACCTTGCGCGCCGTGGGATCGGGCTCGATCGCTGTCGCCAGCACGACCATATCGGTGTTGAGTATGATCTGTTCGTTCGCGATGAGGTCAACGCCTCTTACGACGAGGTGTCCGTCTTCTTCCCATACTTTTCCGACCTGGCCTTTGATGTAGTCAACGTCGTACTGTTCGGCGGCGCGCCTGTAGAATTCGTCGAAATTCTTACCGGGCGTACGTACGTCGATGTAGAACACGTGTACTTCAACGTCCGGGTATTTGTCCCTGATCAGCATCGCGTGCTTCGCTGTGTACATGCAGCAGATCTTGGAGCAGTACGGTTTGCCGCGGCCTGATACGTCGCGCGAACCTACGCACTGGATGAATACTATCGAGCGCGGATGTTTTCCGTCAGAAGGTCTTAAAAGCACGCCTCCCGTGGGTCCCGCCGCGTTCATGATGCGCTCGAGTTCAAGCGACGTCACGACGTCCTTGCAGGTCGAGTACGAATATTCGTCAAATTTGGATGCGTCGATCGGTCTGAATCCCGTCGCCATTACGATCGCGCCGTATTCTTCTTCGATGAATTCATCCTGCTGCGTGTAGTCGATCGCTTTCGCGGTGCAGACTTTTTCGCAGAGGCCGCACTTTCCGGTGTTCAGTTTGATGCACTGCGTGCTGTCGATCACCGCTACGTTCGGTATCGCCTGCGCGAACGGAATGTATATCGCGGGGCGGTTGTTCAGCCCCATGTTAAATTCGTTGAGTCCCTTTTTAGACGGGCACTTTGACATGCACACGCCGCAGCCCGTGCATACGTCTTCTTTAACGTAACGCGCTTTTTTGCGTATTTTCGCCTTGAAACTGCCTACGAATCCGCTCACTTCTTCCACTTCGGCGTAAGTGATGAGGCGAATGTTTTCGTTCGATTTCGCTTCGACCATCTTCGGGGTCAATATGCATGACGAGCAGTCGAGCGTCGGGAACGTTTTATCCAGCTGAGCCATGCGTCCGCCGATGGTAGCGTTCTTTTCGACGATGTCAACGGGGAATCCCGCGTCTGCAATGTCGAGTGCGGTCTGTATTCCGGCGATTCCTCCGCCAATGACGAGCGCGCGCTTTACGACCTTGCTCTCTCCTGCTTTAAGAGGCGTATTGAGCGTCACTTTCGCTACGGCCGCGCGCATCAGCACGCACGCTTTCTCCGTACCCTCTTCTTTATCCTTATGGATCCACGAGCAATGTTCGCGGATGTTGGCTATCTCTACCATAAACGGGTTAAGCCCCGCCTGGGACGCGGCTTTTCTGAACGTCGTTTCATGCATCCTGGGCGAGCAGGAGCATACGACGATACCCGTAAGTCCGTATTCTTTTATGGCGTCTTTTATTATATTCTGGCCCGCTTCCGAGCACATATACTGGTAGTCTTTGGCAAATACCACGCCGGGCTGTACTTTCGCTTCGGCCACTACTCTGTCGATATCGACAGTTGCCGCGATATTGCTGCCGCACCAGCAGACAAATACTCCAATTTTATGCAAATTCTGACACCGCCTTTACTTTCTGTACCTGCGAAACGCACTGACGAGCGCCTGCTGGGGAATTTCATTGTCCGCGGCAATGAGCGCGGGTACTTCGTCCGGGACAAAGTTCGAGCCTCCCTGTTCGCGTTCAGCCAGTACTCTTATCGCCGCGACAACGTTTGCCGGTTCTACGCCTCTGGGGCAGCGCTCAACGCACGCAAAGCAGCTTAAGCATCTCGTTACTGTCCCGTCGCGCAGAAGTTCGTCTACTTTCCCGTGGGCAACCATCGTTACGAACTGGTGCGGGTGAAATTTCATTTCGCCGTACGCGGGACAAGTGGCTGAACATTTGCCGCATTTCATGCATTTTTTTACGTCGGAGCCGCTGATTTGTTTTATAAGTTCGGCCGTTTCTTTTTCTGTCTGATGCATTTTTCCGGCCTCCTTTATTCTGCTTTTTCCGTGCGCCTGCAGGCGCATCCCGCGTCACTGCCGTCCGCCGTTTCGCACGCTTCCGGTGCGTCTCCGAGTTCTTCGCGAAGGCCGAGAGCGTCATACAGCAGTTCCGTGATGTAGCTGATTTTTACAGTGCCGTCCGAGTGTTTCCTGAGGTTATACATGCAGAGCGGGCAGGCGGTTATTAGTTCTTCCGCGCCTTTTGATGCGGCGTTTCTGATTATGCGGTTCGTGTTTTCCGCAGCCTGCGCCTCGTCTTTCAGTGTGACGTAACCGCCGCAGCATTCGTTGCGCATGCCGTAGATTACCGGCGTGGCGCCCAGTGCTTTTATGAAGTCTTCGATGATGTGCGGATTTTCGGGATCGTCGAACTGCATCACTTTCGAGGGCCTGAGCAGAAGGCAGCCGTAATATGCACCTATTTTGCGGCCTTTAAGCGGATTTTTAACGGCTTTTGCTATATTTTCGAAGCCGATCTTGTCGCGCAAGAGCTGCAGGTAGTGGATGACTTCCGTCTCGCCGGCGTACGGTACGTCGAGCTTGAGGTAGTTGTTCGCCTTCGTGCGCACGTTCTCGTCGCGGCGCATATCGTCGTTGACCCTGGTAAGCACGTGGTGGCATGCGGAGCAGAGCGTGATGAGCGGAGACGCATTGTCCCTGGCGGCGGCAAGTGCGCGAACGGCGGAGAGTTTGGTGGCAATTTCGTCGCGGGCGATCGGATATACCGCACCGCAGCACTGCCACTCTTCCGGTTCTTCGAGCGTGATGCCGAGTGCTTTCAGGCTTTCGCGGCCGTAGTGATCCAGGTCCTGCGCTTTGGTCTTAAGCGTGCAGCCCGGATAGTATGTGTATGTCATTTTTATATCTCCTTATGAGGGGTTTGGGTTGATCTGTTTAAATGACCGGACGCCCCGGGCAGGTCAGATGCTGACCTGGCGGATAACGTTTTTAAGGATGTTCGCGCTGTTCTGGAGCTTTCCGATCTCGGAGCCGGTGAGGTTCGGGAGCAGGTGGCCGGAGACGCCGTGAGGTCCGATTATGAACGGAATGCTGAGACATACGTCTTCGATATCGTACTCGCCGTGCATCATTGACGATACCGTGAGTGCGTTGTTCGCGCTGCCCAGCAGGCATTTTACGATGTGGCAGACCGAGATCGAGACCGCGTAGAACGTTGCTCCCTTGCGCTTGATGATCTGGCCGCCCGAAGTGCGGATGTAGTTTTCTATTTCGTCGGTGTCAAGTTCGGGACGGAGCGAGTCGTAGAAGTGGAAGTCTTTGCGGTAGTCGAACAGGTTCACGCATCCGACCTGTGCGATCGACCAGGGCACGAACGAGCTGTCGCCGTGTTCTCCCAGCACGTACGCATGTATGTTCTGCTCACTTATACCGACGTATTCGGCTATACGCGAACGGAGGCGCGAGGTGTCAAGTATGGTTCCGGATCCGATTATGTGTTTTTCGGGTATGCCGGATACGCGCATGAAAACGTATGTCAGGATGTCAACGGGGTTGCTGACAATAATATAAATAGCGTCCGGGGCGTATTTTGCTATCTCCGGCGCTATCTGTTTTATGATATTCACGTTCGTCTGGGCAAGGTCGATCCTCGACTGTCCTGCTTTTCTCGCTATGCCGCACGTTATGATGACAATATCAGATCCGGCTGCGTCGCTGTAATCTCCCGCATAAATGTTCGTCGGCGAGCTGAAAGGCATGCCCTGCAGTATGTCCATAGCTTCTCCGCGGGCTTTTTCTTCGTTTACGTCGATCATTACTATTTCAGATGCGATCTTATCTACCGCCAGCGTATAAGTTATCGTGGAACCGACGCTTCCTGCTCCGATGACCGTGATTTTTCTGCCCATTTGATTTTCACCTTTCAAAAAAGAATTAGGACGGCTGTCCGGACTGCAGGCGGAGAATAAGAGTGAAACGCCCTGCCGGACGCCTTCAGGTTATTCTACCACTACACAAACTCTTTCGCAACTTAAAAAGTGCCGGAAAATGCCGGAAGTGCCGGAAGTACGCCTGATCGCTCCGGAAACATAAGAATATTAAAACGGACGGGCGCCTTAAACCCGTCCGCAAATCCGTATATAATTAATAAACCATCTATAGACCGGATCCGTCAGGACCGACTGCACCCGGGTACGTCACGGAAGCTGCTTGTCAGGATAGTACGTATAAACGTCATGCTTCCCGCCCAGAGGCCAGAACTCGAATTTATTATCCGCCGTTTTTTTCAGGCCGTACGACTCGATCGAATTGGTGCCGTTCATTCTAAGTACAAGCAGGTACTCGCCGTCACGTGCTCCGCCGGAGATCTGAGTTACTCTCATGATCCTGCCTGCCGGGAATTGGCCTCCGGAATACCAGACCGCAAACATCATCACTGCTTTTTCATCTTCAACGTCGATGTCAATGAAATCGCTGTCGTTTGACGCAGTCCAGCTTCCGGCGAGCTGATTTGCAAGGAACGTCGGCATCAGCTGAACGATCCTTTTAGCGTCGGACAATACAAATGCGCGCTCGCCTTTTCCG
>JAEEGG010011197.1_pt1 | contig 19637 bp, 14 predicted proteins | sample 9134161 | NCBI WGS metagenome assembly JAEEGG01 (sample SAMN16246543, study PRJNA631951) | gut metagenome | biome: gut microbiome; feature: rumen; material: CR-attached | host: Bos | place: Iran: Karaj | collected 2018-10 | reverse complement strand
AGCATATCAAAATTGTCTATCACCAAACCTATGCTTTGCTACAACATGCAGATGCGGCTATGGTGACTTCGGGAACTGCCACTTTGGAAACTGCTTTGTTTAATGTGCCGCAAGTAGTCTGCTACAAAGCCAACTATTTTTCCTACCACATTGCCTTGCATTTGGTGAAAGATATTCAATATATTTCATTGGTGAATTTAATAGCCGACGACCAAGTGGTTACCGAACTCATACAACACGATATGAATATAAACCGTTTATCGTTTGAATTAGACAAAATTCTCAACACAGAAGAAAGAGACATCATGCTAAGAAAATACCAACATCTGCATCAAGACCTTGGAGACGGCTCTGCTTCACAAAAAATCGCTGATTGTATGATAGATATATTAAAAAACAAAAAATAGTCAACTTTTTTATAAAAGCATACAACTAAAAATGTTATTTTTGCAAAATTGAATATAATCTTTTAACATAATAAATATGGAAGTAGAAAAAATTACATCTAGCAAACAAGCAATGGAAATGGAAGCAAAATACGGTGCTCACAACTATCACCCGCTTCCTGTAGTTTTAGCAAAAGGAAAAGGTCCTTTTGTATGGGATTGTGAAGGAAAAAAATATTTTGATTTTCTTTCTGCATATTCCGCTGTCAATCAAGGACACTGCCACCCGAAAATTATCAAAGCATTGTGCGACCAAGCACATGAATTAACCTTAAGTTCTCGTGCTTTCTACAACAATTGCTTAGGTTCTTGGGAAAAATATGTAACCGAATATTTTGGCTACGACAAAGTGTTGCCGATGAATAGTGGTGCCGAAGCAGACGAAACCGGTTTGAAACTGGCACGTCGTTGGGGTGTGGTAAAAAAAGGTATTCCTAATGACGAAGTAATGATAGTATGCTGCGAAGGCAACTTCCACGGTCGTACTATCACCATTATTACCATGAGCAACGACCCTGAATCCTATGCCAACTATGGTCCTATGACTCCGGGATTCTTGCGAATTCCTTACAACGATCCGGATGCTTTGGAAAAAGTATTGGCAGAACACGGTGACAAAGTTGCAGGATTTTTGGTAGAACCTATTCAAGGTGAAGCAGGTGTATATGTTCCTGATGACGGCTATTTGAAAAAATGCTACGATATCTGCCACAAATACAATGTCTTGTTCATGGCTGACGAAGTACAATGCGGTATTGCCCGTACAGGTAAAATGTTGGCATGCGACCACGAAGGCGTTCGTCCTGACATTCTTATTTTAGGAAAAGCCCTCGGTGGCGGCGTAGTTCCTGTTTCCGCTGTCTTGGCAGACGACGACATTATGTTGAATATCAAACCCGGCGAACACGGATCTACATTCGGTGGTAACCCTATCGCAGCAAAAGTTAGTATCGCTGCTTTGGAAGTGATTAAAGAAGAAAATTTGATGGAAAAAGCAGAGCGTTTGGGTAAAATCTTCCGCGAAGAAATCGGCAAGATAGAATCTCCTATGATAGAAAAAGTTCGCGGTAAAGGTTTGTTGAATGCCGTGATTATCCGTCCTAAAGACGGCAAAGAAGCATGGGATGTATGTTTGAAAATGCGTGACTTAGGTCTTTTGGCAAAACCCACCCACCGACATATTATTCGTTTTGCACCTCCATTGGTAATTACCGAAGAAGAATTGCGTGAAGCTATAGAAATTATCAAAAAGGCACTCAAGTCTTTTGAATAATATCTATCCTATAAGTGTAAAAAAGCAGCCATCAGGCTGCTTTTTTTTATACTCTATTTTTTTCTGATATACTTTATTTCACATCCTTTACCAGGCGGACAGAATGACCATAGATGCGGTTGGCGGTGTACCAAAATCCCATGGGATAAACATTGCTTGCATTGAAATACAAGTAATTTGCACCTTGTGTACCACAGACTGTAATTGACCAATAGTTACCGCAAGTAGCGACATCATGAACCGAATTCCCGTCACGGCTGCCGGCAGCAGGCAGAAATATACAACCTATAGTTTCCATTTTCGTCCAAGTTGTTGCATCGATAATATTGGATGCATATGCAGCACCTTCTGTATTAACATTGGTTAATGTATAATAAGTATTACTATAATCATCCGGAACAATTATCAAACCGGCAACTCCGTGTACTGTAGCTTTTGCATAACGTATGCTTGATGAAGTGGAGCGGACATTCATCAAATATTCCGATTCTTCTTTGGTTAGCGTACGCCATGTGCCCGGAGCATCTGTTTTTTTGGTTTGAGGATTGTAAATGGCATTATACACGCCCCAATCATAATTGGTACCTGTAATATTGTTGGCAGTATTGCCATAATCTGTCGTTACGGTACTTGTCATATAAGGATATTTATTATTATATCCGCTGGTTGCCCAACCAAACAAATCAATCCATCCCGTATAAGTGGAAGAAACGTTACTGTTGTCGGTTCCAACCATATCCCACTGATTGGGTGCGAAACGCCATGTACCTGCCTCAGTTCCATTACCTGCCACGGTATGAGTGGTGGCAGTATTGCCTCCATTGGTGGCACTCCACTGCAAGTTTCCGGGAGAGAAATTCACCTTTTGTGTTGCGGAAACAGAAAAAATACCCATATTTATCGGTTCTTCTCCGCTGCCGCCGCCATTACCCATTCTTACAAATTTCGCAACATACCTTGCATCGGATCGTACTATTATATAACGCGGATTTTCAGTACTGCCGTCCTGCCATGATAGAAATGTATAGTTAGGCTTGGCTAATGCTCTAATAGTTATTATCTTTCCTTTGGCATAAGTACCGCTGCCGGTTACACGTCCCCATGCTTCATTGTTACTTTTTACCGTAATGGTATACTCTTTTTTGCAGCTTGTAAATAGGCAACCAATTATTGCCACCACTGTCATAATTTTTAGAATAATCTTCATAGTAGTATATTTTATTTGTTTGCTAAATTTCCATTCTATTTTTTTCTATTTCACCCATTTAAAACAAAAATTATCTAATAATTTGCAAAGATAACACTTTTTTTTATTTTTTATACTTTTTATTCATTTTTTTTTCACTTCAAAAAAATTATTGCTAATGTTTGTCCATTCACATTTTTTTTGTACCTTTGCAAAAATTCTAAAACAATATAAAATGATACAAAGAATTCAATCACTGTTTCTTTTATTGGCAGCTGCATGTTTTACCGCTGCTTGTTTATTACCCATTGGTGACATTACCAACCAGTTTTATTATATTTATACGCCATGGAACGTGCATGATGCAACACCGGAAAACATTATCATTATGAGAACATTCTACATTGGCATATTGCAAGTTATCTTGGCTGCCCTATCTTTTATCACTATATTTTTATACAAAAACCGCCCCTTGCAATCTAAATTTTGTATTGGTGCCATTGTATTAAACTTTGTTTTGATTATATTAATGTTGTGGATATATCCGGATGTTGTCTTTCCAAAAAATTACATTCTACAAGACGGTACCACCGCTTTCAAACTGGTACCATCCCTCATGTCCGTTATTCCATTAGCATTCTTATACCTTGCCAACAAATTCATCAATCAAGACGAGGACAAAGTAAGAGCGGCAGACAGACTACGTTAACATGAATTTTAAAATACACGCTCCTTTTGAGCCTGCCGGCGATCAACCGGAAGCAATAGCATCGCTGGTTGAAGGCATTCAACAAGGAGTACCTTGCCAAACTTTGCTCGGCGTTACCGGTTCGGGTAAAACTTTTACCATTGCCAATGTTTTAGAGCAGATCAACCGCCCGACTTTGGTATTGAGCCACAACAAAACTTTAGCAGCACAACTTTATAGCGAATTCAAGGAATTTTTTCCGGAAAACGCGGTGGAGTATTTTGTTTCATACTACGACTATTATCAGCCTGAAGCCTATATTCCCACCACCAATACCTATATTGAAAAAGATTTATCCATTAATGAAGAAATTGACACATTGCGTTTAAGAGCCACTTCCGCACTGCTCTCCGGCAGACGTGATGTAATTATAGTATCTTCAGTAAGTTGCATATATGGCATTGGCAATCCAAAAGAATTTGCCAACGCTACACAACATGTCTATGTCGGAGAGAAAATTGCCAGAAACAAATTGATGCGAAATTTGGTCAATGCCTTATATTCCCGCACCGAAGTAAGTTTGGAACGAGGAAAATTCCGCGTTCAGGGAGATACCTTAGATGTATTTCCTTCCTATGGGGACTACGCATATAGAATGATATTCTGGGGAGATGACATTGATGACATTATGGTGATAGACCCCAAAGACAACGGAATTGTAGAACATATTCAAGAAACCAACCTCTACCCTACCAATATTTTTATCACTTCGCAAGAAGGCATCCACCAAGCCATACACGACATACAAATAGATTTGGCGGAAAGAGTGGAATATTTCAACGATATTGGCAGACATTTGGAGGCAAAACGTTTGGAAGAACGTGTTGTTTACGACATGGAGATGATTAAGGAATTGGGTTATTGCTCGGGCATAGAAAACTATTCCCGATATTTTGACCGCCGTCCGCCGCATACTCGTCCGTTCTGCCTGTTAGACTACTTTCCAAAAGATTTTCTCACCATTATTGACGAAAGTCATGTTACCGTTCCGCAAATCGGTGCCATGTATGCCGGCGACAAGGCCAGAAAAACCAATTTGGTGGAATACGGGTTCCGTCTGCCGGCTGCCTTTGACAATCGTCCCCTTACTTTTGATGAATTTGAAGAAATGACAGGACAAACCATCTACATTTCTGCCACTCCCGCCGAATTTGAATTGCGGAAATCAAACGGAGTGGTTGTAGAACAAGTAGTTCGGCCTACAGGACTTTTAGACCCTTTGATTGAAATTCGTCCTTGCAAAAACCAAGTGGACGATTTATTGGACGAAATTGACAAAACCACTTCCAAAGGAGAACGCGTGCTGGTGACCACTTTGACCAAGAAAATGGCGGAAGATCTTTGCAAGTATCTTATCCGCATGGATATCAAAACCCAATATATCCACTCTGATGTGGAAACCATGGACCGGGTGGAAATCTTGCAAGAATTGCGAGAAGGCATCATAGATGTAATTGTCGGGGTAAATTTGTTAAGGGAAGGCTTAGATTTGCCGGAAGTTTCTTTGGTGGCTATTTTAGATGCCGACAAGGAAGGTTTTTTGCGTTCAGAACGCTCGCTGACACAAACAGCAGGTCGTGCTGCCAGAAATGCCCATGGAAGAGTTATCTTCTATGCCGACAAAATAACCAAATCGATGCAGGCAACTATCGACACCACCAACAAAAGACGGGAAAAACAAATGGCCTACAACCAACTCCACCATATAGTTCCTAAAACTATCCAGAAAGATATTGCCGGTTCCATGTTCAATAACGAAGGAAAAACGCATGAAATGCCGAAGAATATTCCTTCAAAAACAGAAAAACCTGTACAAAAAACCGAAGACTATCTTTTGTCACCCAAAGAACTTGACAACTTGATAGCATCGAAGAAAAAAGCTATGGAAAGTGCAGTAAAAGAACTCGATTTCATGTTAGCAGCACAACTGCGTGATGAAATCGAGCACTTGAAAACTATCAAGAAATCTCAACCTTAAGAATTCTTTAAAATTTTATCTATTTCTTCCAATTGAACTTTGAAGTGACGATCGGTTGCTTTCAAATTGTCAACGGTACGGCAGGCATGCAAAACTGTAGCATGGTCTTTATTGCCGCATTGTGCTCCGATTTGTGCCAATGACAAATCGGTATATTTTTTTGCAAAGTGCATAGACACTTGACGTACTTGCACAATATCTCTCTTTCTTGACGAAGTGAACAAATCTTCCAATTTGACATTAAAATAGTTGCATACCACTTTTTGGATGTAATCAATGGATATTTCATGAGCGGTATTTCTAACAAATTTGTCTATCATCTGTTTGGCTGATTCTACAGTAATTTTTTTCTTGTTCAAAGTAGAATAAGCCATAATGGAGATGATGGCACCTTCAATTTCTCTTATATTGGTGACAATTCTGCACGACAAATATTCTATCACTTCTTCCGGAATACTGTCAATACCATTGCGATACAATTTATTTCTAATAATTCTCACCCTTGTTTCTCTATCCGGAGACTGCAAATCGGCCGACAATCCCCATTTGAATCTTGACAATAGGCGTTGTTCAAAACCGGCAATTTCCGCCGGAGACTTATCGGCAGTAATAATGATTTGTTTGCCTTTTTGATGGAAATGGTTGAAAATATGAAAGAATGTTTCTTGTGTTTTGGTTTTGTTGGCTAAAAATTGAATATCATCAATAATCAACATATCCAACATTTGATAAAAATGGACAAAATCGTTGATATTGTTGCCTCGTGCAGCTTCTACATATTGTTGCAAGAATGTATCTGCATCAACATATAGTACTGTCAAATCTGGATGATAGATTTTTGTTTGCAAGCCAATGGCATGAGCAAGATGCGTTTTGCCTAATCCGACTCCTGAATATAAGAACAAAGGATTGAAAGCGGTTTTACCGGGGTCTTTCGCAATGGCAAAACCGGCAGCACGTGCCAAACTATTGCATTCTCCTTCAATAAAATTATCAAAATTCAAATCTTTATTCAATTGAGATTGAATATTCAATTTTTTCAATCCGGGAAGCACAAACGGATTTGGAATTTCTTTTTGGTCGGTATCTTCATCTATGTGAATATTGAGTTTTTTATCTTGCGAACTAACTACACCAATACCCGAGGTCGGCAGTGTCATGGTCTGCTCGTTGACAACTAATATTTTATATTCTACTTTTCCTTCTTTGCCTAAAACTCTATGAATGGCACTTTTTAACAATTGCCAATAATTTCCTTCTATCCACTCATAATAGTATAAACTCGGCACTTGTACGGTTAAAACCTTATCTTTTAAACCGATAGCCTTGATAGGTTGAAACCAAGTAGCAAAGTTTCCTTCGTCAATATTATCTTTAATTATTTGCAGACACTGCTCCCAAACCGACTGATACTCCTCCATTGTGCTTATTATTTCTTTTTTAACTATGTGTATATCTTTATTTTGTCATATTTTTGATATATGAATTCATTCACAAATTATAATATACTGATTTTTAATGCTTTATTTTTGTTAATGACTTCAAATTTCAATTTGCAAAAATAACAAGAAAAAGTTTAGATATTTTATTTTTTTTTAATTTTTTTTTGAAAAAAAAGTGTATAGAAATATTTTTTTATACAAACATATAAATTCCCAATTTTTCTGTTGTGATTCAAAAAAAAATGCTATTTTTGCAATATGAAAGAAAGATTGCTGAAGTTTATTCAAGAAAACAATTTGATTGGCCAAGGGGAACGTGTACTCCTGACAGTGAGTGGCGGAATAGATTCTATGACCATGCTACACTTGTTTATGCAGACAAACGTTCCTTTTGCTGTTGCTCATTGCAATTTTCAACTGCGGGAGCAAGATTCTTTTCATGATGAACAATTTGTCACCGATTTTGCCCGGCAACATCACTTGGAATACTACTGCAAGCGTTTTAACACCTTGCAATACTGCCAAGAAAACAAATTGTCGGTGGAAATGGCTGCCAGAGAACTTCGCTACAAATGGTTTGCAGAAATTTGCCAAGAACATCATTTTCAACTCATTGCCACAGCACACCATTTAGACGATGCCATTGAAACCTTTTTTTTGAATGCCATCCGGAAAACAGGTATAGGCGGTTTGCATGGCATCGCTCCCAAATCAGGCAATATCATTCGCCCTCTTTTGTTTTGTTATCGAACAGATATTCAACAATATGCAGAGAAAGAACAACTGACCTATTGCGAAGACAAAACCAATCAAGACGATGCCTACACCAGAAATTTCATCCGCTTGAATATTATTCCTCAATTTGAACAACTACGACCTGACTTCAAGCAAAATATGACAGGAACTACTCAAATTGTAGCTTCACAACATCAACTCTACAAACAACACATTGCCGACATTCGCAAGAAAATACTTCAAACTATCGACAATCACTATATTATCAATATTTCACAATTACTAAATCTTCCGAATGCCGCCACCTATTTGTTTGAACTTTTATCACCATTTAATATCAATTATGCTCAAAGCAAAAACATTTTTGCTTCTCTACTACAAACAGAAGAGAAACGATTTGACACAAAACACTTTATCATTCTAAAGACAAGAGAAAATATTGAAATCTGGCACAAACAATCCTATCCTTATTCTACATTAATTATTAATAGTTTAGACAAAAACGAATTTCAACAACAGCATTTGGATTTTCAGATTGTTGAAAATAAAGATATTACATTTGAAAACAATCCCCAAACAGCCTATTTTGATTTAGATAAGATTCAATTTCCTTTGCAAATTCGCTCATGGCAAACAGGCGACTTTTTCTATCCTGTCAAGGGGAAAGGAAAAAAGAAACTCAGTGATTTTTTCACCGACCTGAAACTCAATAGCATTCAAAAACAAGACATTAAACTATTGACCAACTCACAAGATGAAATTTTATGGGTTATCGGGAAACGGAGTGACGACAGATTTGCCGTTCGAAAATCTACCAAAAAGATACTTATTATCAAATATTTATAAGTTTCTCTATAGTAAAAGTAAATTCTTTTTCCAATTTATTTCTATACTTGGCCAGCAATATATAATAAACGGCTAATACTGCTATTCCTATTAGTGCCGACAGCCAATCAGGAGCTGACAAGAAATAGGCAATCAAAAATGCCACCACAAACACCACCATGGGTAATATATAGGCATATACAACAGCTTTTAATCCTGTATTTGTGGCAATACCTACACGCACCGTTTCTCCTACTGAAAAACGATTGCTTTCATCCGTTTTTATATCATATATCATTTCTTTTTTTTCAAAAGCACCGCAGGCACCGCGATTGTAGCAAGTTTCACACGCACTGCCTCTTTCTATCAACACCTTTACACTATCGTTATCGACAGACAATACTTTTGCAGTATGATAAATAATATTTGCCGACATTATTCACACAATTTATCTAAATATTCCCGCAATTGTTCTTCCGACTGCATACCGAGGACTACTGTAAGTTCCTGACCGCAAAAATACAAAGTCGGCATGCCTACAATGCCTAATTGATGTACGAATGGTTTCATATCATCAACATTTAATTCAAAAAAAGTTACTTTTCCTGCATATTCTTTGGCCAATTTTTCATAAGTAGGCATCATTTGTCGGCAAGGAGGACACCAGTCGGCATAAAAATCCACCACACATGGCATCGATTGCTTATAAGTCCAAGTGCCATTGACAGCCTCTGCCGGACACACCCATGCTTCAAATTCTGCAGCATTGCTTATCGGCACGACTTCGCCTGCCTCAAAAACTTTAGTTTCAACTACAGAAGTTGTTGGTTCTTCACTTTGAAATACCTCTTCATTCTCACTATTGCCGGCTTCATTTTTCTGTTTGTCATTTCCACACGACATCCAACATAAAGCACTAACTATCAATAAAAAAATGCTTGTCTTTTTCATATTTAAAAATCATTCAAAATACATGCAAAGATACAACTTTTTTAGGAAATTTTTGTTGACTAATTTTTTATTAATAAAAAATCATGAGTTATTTGAAAAAAAAATGATACTTTTACAAAAAATTTTTTATGAAGAAAATATTGCTTATCATTGTTTTTATAGCACTCATAATAAGTCTGCACGCTCAAGTATATGATTCATTTTCTGACGGAAACATTTCAGAAAATCCCGCTTGGTTTGGAGACACCAACGATTTTGTTGTCAACAATTCCGGAGAATTGCAACTCAATGCGAGTGCATCCGGCACCAAGTATCTGTCCACGGCATCGCAAACATTCGGCACCATGGAATGGCAATTTAGGATAAAACTCAATTTCTCGCCTTCCGACAACAACTATTGCCGTTTTTATTTATCTGCCGACAAAGCCGATTTGCAAGACACGTCTTTGAATGGCTATTACCTTCGCTTTGGCGAATCCGGCAGCAACGATGCCATCAAATTATACCGCCAACAAGGCACGTCAAACTCACTATTGGCAACAGGAACATTAGGACAAATTGCCAATGCTTTCGATTTGGATATTAAAGTTACCTACGACTCTAACAATACTTTTATCATTCAAACATCAGAAGCCAATCTAAACAATTGGAATACATCATGTTTTTATACAACCTCGTTTGACAACCAACTCAACTATATCGGTTTGATATGCACCTATACCTCTTCCAACTCCACAAAATTCTATTTTGACAACATCTATCATGGACCCATGCTCTACGACACCATTTCCCCTTCTGTCAGCACTTATACATTATATTATAATAATAGAACAGCTCTATCTATTGCTTTTAGCGAAAATATTGACACTTCAATTATTAGCACCAACAATTTCACTATCAACAATATAGAGCATCCCATTCAAGTTATTTTTGACAATCCTTCATCGCTTACTTTACAATTCAACGATTCTTTACCATTGAATACCACACTGAATTTGCGAATTAGTCACATCAAAGATCTCAACAACAACGAACTAATAGATACCAATTTTGATTTCATTTATTATATTGCACAACCCTTTGACGTAATTATCAACGAAATTATGGCAGACCCAAGTCCGACTGTTGGTTTACCGGAATATGAATACATTGAACTTTACAACCGTAACAATTTTGATATTTCGCTCTATGGTTGGAAACTCAAAATAGGCACTTCCACCAAGATTTTTCCTAATGTCATCATTCCTGCCCGTCAGTATTTAATCATCTGTGCGTCAGCATGTAAAAGTTTGTTTGAAAGTTATGGTCAAGTGGCATCCTTTTCAAGTGTTCAAATCACCGATGCCGGGCAAAGCATACTTTTGATTGACACCAACGAACAAATCATTCATTTTGTAAATTTTACCGATTCTTGGTACCACAACAGCCAAAAGAAAAACGGTGGCTGGTCTTTGGAAATGATCGATTTTAACAATCCTTGTGCCGAAGAAGACAATTGGACGGTATCTAATCATCCCTTAGGGGGCACACCGGGAAGCATCAATTCTGTTTTCAGCAACAATCCGGACGATGAATTGCCGGCTATTGACCATATTTTTGCCCAGTCGGACACAGTGATAAGTGTTTATTTTTCAGAAAAAATTCTCAATAAACCATTCGCACAAAATCACACATTTGCACTTTCTGACAATTTAACTATCAACCAAATAATTTTCAACGAAGAAGAATGGAATTGCATCAACATCAGTTTCTCGCCTGCCTTGCAAGTAGGAGTCACCTATCAACTGTCAATTTTGGACAGCATTGTCGATTGTGTCGGCAATAGCATCGTTTATCCTCAAAGCTACCCTTTCGGATATGCCGTCAGAGCAGAAGAAAACGATGTAATTATCAACGAAATACTTTTCAACCCGAAAGATGACGGTGTTGATTTTGTAGAAATCTACAATCGCTCCGACCGTTTAATCAATTTAAAAGAACTGCGAATTGCCAATTTGAAAAACGGCAGTGTGGATACGGGATATGTTGTCAGCACAAAAGGACAATCACTATCCCCTCAACAATACCTTGTAATTACCACCCGCTCCGAGAAGGTCAAAGAACAATACTTTTGTCCCAATGACGACAATTTTATTGACATGAATGCCTTCCCTGCCTTCAACAATGAATCCGGTTGTGCAATATTGTTGTCCGGGGGCGAAATAGTCGATAGATTTGACTATCGAGAAGACATGCACTATAAAATGCTAAAATCTGTTGACGGCGTCAGTTTGGAACGTATCAATTTTGAACGTCCAACACAAGATGCCGGCAATTGGCATTCGGCTGCTGCAACAGTCGGCTTTGCTACACCCGGATATAAAAATTCTGCATTTAGTGAAAATCTTGAGGCAGAAGACGAAATATCTATTTATCCGGAAATATTTTCCCCTGACAACGACGGTTACAATGATATTTTGCAAATAAAATATCAGTTTGCAGAACCGGGAAACCGACTGACAATAGATATATATAATGTACACGGACAAAAAATTCTCAACCTTGTCAACAACGAATTGGTGGATACAGAAGGTTATTTTACTTGGGATGGCAGCATTGAAAACCTCATAAAAGCCCCGATCGGTAATTATATTATCATTGCAAAATGCTGGAAAACAGACGGATCGGTAAAAAAAATAAAAAAATCTTGCACATTGGCTATTAAATTTTAAGCACTTGTTTGTTTTTTCAAAAAAAAATGATATTTTTGCGAATCAAAATTTATTTATTTATTAAACATTTTTATTATGAAAAAGTTATTTATCAGCCTACTATCAATGGGTTTTATGTGTGCAACATTTGCACAACAAATATCTATTATAGAAAAAAATGAAAGCAACAATAACATTGCTAAATACCAAAAAGTACTTTCCCCATGGGTTGATCTCAAGCAAGGATCATTAAATACAACCATCAATGGAAGTATTGGAACTTGTTCAGACGGAACCTATCTTTATTCTGCATCTACCTCCGCCAAAAAGATTTTTAAGATAGACATTGCAAGCAGTGTCATCGTAGATTCTATTGCATTTACAGGAGGACCTAGTGCAGCATCTTCAACTACAGGTGCCTACATGATTGGTTTAGCCTATGACGGAACCTATTTCTATTTTACCAATGGAGACGCTGTACTTTACAAAGTGGATATAACAACAAAAACATGTACAAGCATGAATTTACCAAGTGGCTCACACCCTGGAGCTTTGACTTATGCACCTGATGCTGACAATGGAAACGGTGGTTTTTGGGCAGCAGATGTCAGCACTGGCAACTTGGATTTATATTCTGCCAGCAATTTAAGCAAATTGCAAACTATTACTATGGCAAACATTGACTATGAAGACGGTTTCTTCTGGGGCTTGGCATACGATACAATTACAGCTGGCGGTCCTTATATATTTGGATTGGAAAGATACCCGCAAAATGTGGTTAGAATTAATCCTAACACCAAACAAGCAACAGCTCTTTACAATGTTATTCAAGACTATCCTGAAATGGAAAATTACTATTGCTATGGTATTAGCATTGTTCCCAATGTATTCCTTTCCGCACAAAACTATACTTTCAACACTTTGTGTATTTCTTTTATGTCCGGTCCTAAATTGTTGGTTTACAACTTAGAAACAGTATTTGATTTGGATTCCATTGACGCATCTATGAGTTATACCGACATGGCTGCTTTCCAAAAAATTAACGTTCCTTTTACAGTAAATGCCAATGTTATCAATGAAGGTACACAAAATATTACGTCTTTCACCTACAATTACGCAGTAGATGGACAAACCTATTCCAGTGCTATCAACAATATAACCATTAAGGAAACTATTGATGGAAAAACCATCTCTCACCCTACTCAATTTACGCCAACTGAATCCGGTAAAATCTACAACATGCAAATTTGGCTTTCTGACTTAAATGGCAATACCGGTTTGAATAGCGATACATTGAATTATAGTTTCAAATGCTACACCAATTCAGTAAAACGTGTAGTTCTACACGAGGTTTTTTCAGCATCATCTTGTCCTCCATGCAAACCGGGTAATACTGCATTAAAACAAGTATTATCAAAATTAAATCATGAAGACTGGACAGCCATCAAATATCAAATGAGTTGGCCTAATGGTGGTGACCCGTACTACACCGCCGAAGGTAATGTCCGTAGAACTTATTATAATGTAAGTTCAGTTCCTTTTTTAACTGTAGATGGTAGTGGAGAAGAAGAATTTGAAAATAACCCTAGAGCTTACACAGTTCCTCTTTTCAACAGCTATTCAGCAATTCCTTCATTTGTTGATATCAATGCAACATTCCAATGGGATGGAAACAAAAAATTCAACGTTTCCGTTGAAGTCAATCCGTTAGAAACATTTGCTGGCAACAATTACAGACTATATGTAGCCCTTGTAGAAAACCAAACTAAAGAAAATTGGTGGGACGAAGGCTTAAGCTACTACGGAGCTGCAACTTTCTATGCTAATTTTGATACCGTTTTCTACTATGTGATGAAAAAATTTATGTCTTCTGCATCGGGTGACAATATTACATTAACAGAAAACACACCTGTAACCAAAAACTACGAATATGAATTCAAAGGTAGTTATCGCTTACCTGCCAATGCTAATAGTCCTATCAATCATGCATCTGAACACTCTGTAGAAAACTTTGCCAATATCTATGCAGTATATTGGGTTCAAAACTATACTACAAAAGAAGTATTACAATCAGGCAAAGTAGGTGCTGCAAGTGCCATCAAAGAACAATTGTTGTCCAATGGTGAAGTATTGGTATATCCTAACCCTGCCCGCAATATTATCAACATTGAATCCAATAATGAAATAAAAGAAGTTGTTGTTTACAATCTTTTGGGTCAAAAAATCAAACAATATCATAGTGCCATCAATACTATTGATATTAGCGATATGGCCAACGGCATTTATGTTATCAACATTACTACCGACAAAGGTGTAACTACAAAGAAATTCATTAAAGAATAAATAGTTATACAATCAACAAAAAAAGCAGAGTAAAACTCTGCTTTTTTTTATTTCTACAATTTGCACAAATATTCCCATTCTTTTATAATATTTAGACAATAGTTTCGTTAAATATTAATTATGAAGAAAATTGTCCTTATTTCAGTCGTTTTTTCCATGATGGCCGCCCTGTTTTCGTGCGACCAAGACACACCTGTTCCTTATACAAAAGTAAAATTTACTGTCAATATCTATGCCAACAATCTTGTCCATATTGGCGGTTATGAATATTTTACAGGAGGCATTTCGGGCATAGTGGTCTATCGTGCCGATATGAACACCTTCTATGCCTACGATCGTGCATGTGCCAACGATTGGGACTACCTCGGCAGAGTGGAAATGGCCACTGCCGGAGGATTGTCGTCGATTGATTATCATTGTGGTTCTACCTACAATATTCTAAACGGCTACCCGATTGCGGGTCCTGCCAAGCAACCTTTAAGAAGTTACAATGCACAACTTGTCAGCGACACCTATTTGCAAGTAAGTAATTAACAAACATTAAAATGAATTATGAAAAGAATTTTAACTATACTCTTTAGCATTTTATTATTCTCCACCTCATACACAAATGCACAAAAAGGCTATCCTTGTGACATTGAGTTAAGCAAGAAAGCTGTCAAATTGATGGCAGATGCAAAAAAAGCCCAAGACAAAGGAGAAAATGACAAGGCGACCGCCCTCTTCAAACAATGCATAGCCGAACAAGACGACTGGGCAGAACCTTATTATCGTTTGGGGATGCAAGCCGTTAGAAAATTGGAACGTTCGAACGACAAAACCGAAAATTTGTGCCAAACCGCCATCAATTATTTTGAGAAAACCATTGAAAGATGTCCGGAATTTAAATTAGACGCCTATCTGCATTTAGGCAAACTTAACTACAATATAGGTCAATATGCACAAGCGGTAAAATATTTGGAAATATTTATGGAAGACCCTGACAAAATCACCACCCGCCAATACGAAGATGCCGACTTGTTTTTAACCTATTCCAAAGAATATGAAAAATTGTACGGGTCGCCTGTAGCTTTCGATCCCAAGCCGGTGCCCGGCATGTCCACTTCCGACGATGAATATTTAGGAAGAATTTCTCCCGACGAGGAATATATGTTTTATACACGCAGAAAAATTATCACTCAAAAAGTTTATGACCAAAAGAAAACTATTATAAAAGAGGTGTTTTCTGTCAGTGAAAGACAAAACGACAATTCTTTTTCTGTCGGAGATGCCATGCCTTCTCCACCTTTTAATATGACAGAAAACGAAGGTAGTCCTACTATCACTTTGGACAACAACTATATGGTTTTTACCCGTTGTGCCAACATTCCTGTTGCCGGCACAAGCGGCACTTATTACAACTGCGACTTGTACTACACCGAACGCGTCAACGGGGAATGGACCCCTATCAAAAATTTGGGAGCCACCATCAATCGGGAGGATTCTTGGGAGGCACAAGCCAGCATTAGTCCGGATGGAAGAACCTTGTTTTTTGCCAGCAACCGTCCCGGAGGGCATGGCGAAAACGATATCGACATCTACTACTCCATTCGCGATGCCAACGGCAAATGGCAAAAAGCCGTCAATGCCGGCAATGTCATCAACAGCGAAGGCAACGAGAAATCTCCTTTTATACATAGTGACGGCAAAACCTTGTATTTTTCTTCCAACGGTCATGTAGGACTCGGCGGCTATGATGTCTATTTTTCCCGTTTGTCGGAAAAAGGCACTTGGCAAAAACCTCAAAATTTAGGCTACCCTATCAACACCGAAGGAGATGAAGTTGGTTTTTTTGTCAACACATTAGGCGACAAGGCTTATTTTTCCACCAATACTATCAGCGGCAATTTCGACATCTGCTATTTTGACCTGTACGAAGAAGCCCGACCGCAAAAAGTGCTATTGCTAAAAGGTATTATCAACAATCTGAATGAAGAAGAAGAACAAATAGACGATGACGGCAATGTAATAAAGAAACCTGCCAAAGTGGAACTGAAAAACATTGCCACCAAACAAATCACCACTGTCAACGTGGATGAACAAAGCGGAAAATTTGCCGCCATCATCAACGATATGGACAACGATTATTTGATGACTATCAAAAAAGAAGATTATGCCTACGAAGCCAAATATATTTCTCCTAAATCTATCAATAGTGGAGAAAGTGCTGCCATGAACGATATCAATTTCACGATGAAAAGTATTGAATCGGGCAAATCGTACAAAATCAACGACATTTACTATGCCACCAATTCTTCTGAATTGACAGACGCATCGAAAATAGTTTTAGATGTTTTGATTGATTTTTTAAATGATAATCCCAATATATCAATTGAAATTCAGGGACATACAGACAATATTGGTCGCTATCAGGACAATCTTGTTTTATCAGAAAGTAGAGCCAAATCAGTTTATAACTATTTGATACAAAACTACATTCAAGCAAACAGACTCACCTATAAAGGTTATGCCGATTCCAAACCCGTTGCCGACAACAATACAGAAGAAGGCCGCTCGCAAAACCGTAGAACAGTTTTTGTTATTACAAAAAAATAAAACACTAATAATCGGAATATTTTATGCATAAAAAAACAATTTTTTTTTGCAAAAATATTTTTATTTTTGCAAAAAATTGTATTTCAGTTAAATAAAATTTTACAAAAATGCATTTTCCTATTGGAAAATCATTTAACTTTGCAGATTAAAATACTTGAAAAAAAACATAAAGATATAATAACATAATAAAAAATAATAAGAAATGAAGACAGCTTATAATTTCAACGCAGGTCCTTGCGTTTTACCTAAAGAGGCCATTGAATCTACTATCAATGCTATTCGTAATTTTGACAACACCGGTATCGGTTTGATGGAAATTTCACACCGTACAGCAGGTTGGGAACGTACCATGGCAGAAACCCGTCAATTGTGGCGTGATTTATTAAACATTCCTGATGAATACGAAGTATTATTCCTCGGTGGTGGTGCCAGCACCCAATTTTTCACTGTTCCGGCTAACTTGTTGAACAAAAAAGCCGCTTATTTGCAAACAGGCGTTTGGGCAAAAAAATCCGCCAAAGAAGCCAAATTATTCGGTCAAGTGGATATCATCGCTTCTTCTGAAGACAAAACTTACAGCTATATTCCTAAAGGATGGACTGTTCCGGCTGATGCAGACTATTTCCACATCACTACCAACAACACCATCTATGGTACCGAAATCCGCAAAGATTTCGCTGCAAACGAAATCAACAATGTAATGTTGGTGGCAGATATGTCTTCCGACATTATGAGTCGTCCGGTAGATGTTAAGAAATATGGTTTAATCTACGGTGGTGCTCAAAAGAATGTAGGTCCTGCAGGTGTTACTTTCGTAATCGTTCGCAAAGACATACTCGGCAAAATTACCGACCGTCAATATATGAATCCGCTTCCTACCATGGTGGATTACCGCACTCATGCTGCAGAAGAAGCAAAGAACATTTCCATGTTCAACACTCCTCCTGTATTGCCTATCTTCGTAATGCACGAAACATTAACATGGGTAAAAAACACCATCGGCGGCGTAGAAAAAATGCATGAATTGAATTTGAAGAAATCCAATATGCTTTACGAAGAAATTGACCGCAACAGCATGTTTATCGGTACTGCCGAAAAAGAAGACCGTTCTATCATGAACCACTGCTGGGTAATGGCTCCGGGTCGTGAAGACAAACAAGATGCATTTATGGAATTTGCCAAAGAACGCGGCATGGTAGGTATCAAAGGTCACCGTTCGGTAGGCGGTTTCCGTGCTTCTTTGTACAATGCTTGCCCGATAGAAGCTGTTGAAGCTCTTGTACAATGTATGCAAGATTTTGAAAAAGCCAATAAATAATAGTAACAATATAAAAAAGAAATTGAGATGAAAGTTTTAATTGCAACAGAAAAACCTTTCGCAAAAGTAGCCGTTGACGGCATTCGTGAAGTTGTTGAAAAAAATGGTTACCAACTCGCTCTTTTAGAAAAATATACCGATGTCAACGAATTGTACGCAGCTGTAGCAGATGCTGATGCACTGATAGTTCGTTCCGACAAAGTGACCAAAGAAGTGATAGAACATGCTAAAAACTTAAAAATAGTGGTTCGTGCAGGTGCCGGTTTTGACAATCTTGACCTTGAAGCATGCACTGCTCACAATATTGTTGCCATGAACACCCCGGGACAAAACTCCAATGCTGTAGCAGAATTGGTGATGGGTTTGTTAGTTTATGCTGTTCGTAATTTCTACAACGGCAAATCCGGCAGTGAATTAATGGGCAAAAAATTAGGCTTGTTAGCATTTGGTAATGTCGGCCGCAATGTGGCACGCATAGCCAAAGGTTTTGGCATGGAAGTTTATGCTTTTGACGAATTTTTAACAAAAGAACAAATCGAAAACGGCGGTTTGGCAAAAGCAGTTGCCAATCGTGACGCTTTGTTTGAAACTTGCGACATAGTGTCTTTGCATATTCCTGCCACTGCAGAAACCAAGCAAAGTATCAACTATGACCTTGTCGGCAAAATGAAAAAAGGCGGCATCCTTGTCAATACCGCAAGAAAAGAAGTGATAGACGAAGCCGGTTTGTTAAAATTAATGAACGAACGTCCTGATTTGAAATACATTTCCGACATCATGCCGGACGCCGATGCTGAATTTAAAGCATTCGAAGGCCGCTATTTTGCCACCCCTAAAAAAATGGGTGCTCAAACAGAAGAAGCCAATATCAACGCCGGTATTGCCGCTGCCAACCAAATAGCGGATTTCTTCAAAACAGGAAATAAAAAATTCCAAGTAAACAAATAATCTTTTTACTTGCTATTGATTCAAAAAGAGCATTCTGCGGAATGCTCTTTTTTATTGCTGCATATTCGTAATCGCCCTTGGCGGCGGTACTAAATAATGGAAAAAGATACCATTTAGCATCCAACACCCTTCAAAATCAGATTGTTGCAAAATTCTGAA
>JAEEGG010011196.1_pt1 | contig 19638 bp, 20 predicted proteins | sample 9134161 | NCBI WGS metagenome assembly JAEEGG01 (sample SAMN16246543, study PRJNA631951) | gut metagenome | biome: gut microbiome; feature: rumen; material: CR-attached | host: Bos | place: Iran: Karaj | collected 2018-10 | reverse complement strand
AAGGTGTTCCAGCCGAACATGTGCCACCATGAGGTGTAAGGGCCATCTATGCCCAGTTCAACTGCCTTCGCCTTCAGCTCTTCCGATATGCGGGCCATCCAGACGAGAGGGTAGATGAAGAGTGTCGGTATGCCAAGAAGATAGGCAACCCAGTAGCGCTGGGTCCTGCGTCCGATGATGTAGTCCAGTTCATCCTGCAATCCGTCAAGCGGCATGTAGAAAAGGAAGAAAAACCCCGCAGTGCAGAAATCAATGAGCCCGAACCAGAAGCCGGGCCTGTTCGTGTGCTCAAATCGCATACCGGCCATACTGCTATTCTTTTTTGACCAGAGCCACCAGGTCGCCGCTGAGGGTGTATTCACCATGGAGTATGGTAAACCGGACGTCTTCCATCCGGATGACAATCCTTTCCTTCGTCTTCTCCCGGAGGATCATCTTCCCGGTATACGAGTCGGCGTAGTTGCGGCTGTCGCTGGAAAGGGGAGCGCCGAACATCAACTTTTTGAAGTGCAGCTCCTGGCCGGGCTTTACATCGTCCCTGGCATAGAAATCCAGCCACATGCTAGAGAAAACGTCCCGTCCCTCGGTATGGGAGATCACACCAAAGCAGTCTTTAACGTCTGACGGGCTGGGATAATAGGTGGCCGTCAGAGTCATTAGTCCGTCCGGTCCCTCGAAGACCAGGGGAATGGTCTCTTGCCTGCATCCCGCGAATAAAAGGGAAATAAGGAGAAGGGGAGAGAGTAGGCGTCTCATTTCCTTGGTCAATTATCGTCGGCAGCGTCCTGCCCGGGAAGATTGCGATAGACGGCCATCTTATCATAGAGCTCCGGATGCTTGGTCAGTATCCTGTCCAACTCATCGACAACCCCCGGATCGCTGTCTTCTAAGGAATCGAGCATACCTCGGATCATCTCTCCGTAGGAGACGGTCTTGCCATAGGCCGCACAAAAGGCGAGCCGCCATACCTTGAGCTCTTCCACGAGCGTCTTGGGAAGATTCAAGGGAGTGTATTCAATCTTTGCCATCGGTATACAGTTGTTTCAATGGCAAATCTAATCAATTGTTTTAATTAAAACAACTAAAATAGAATACCAGACAGAGAAACAAAGATATAAGGGTATTAATTGTGTAAAATTTACATATAAAGTTTGTCTGAACTCAAGAAATCACATATCTTTGTACTATGGCAAAAAAAGGACAATATACCTACGAGTATCCGCATCCGGCAGTAACTGCAGACTGCGTCGTTTTCGGATATGACGGAAAAGAGCTTAGGGTTCTGCTGATTAAGCGCGGCCAAGAGAAAGAGGCCAGCTCGACTGCATATGTGGGCGAGTGGGCATTGCCCGGCGGCTTTCTTGATGTTGAGAAGGACAAGACCATCGCCCATACGGCTATCCGCGAACTCAAGGAGGAAACGCTTCTGAAGCTTTCCGTCAAAGACCTTAAGGAAGTCGGGAGCTACAGCGATATCAAGCGCGATCCCCGGGAACGGGTCATTACAATTGCCCATTATGCCCTGGTCAAGCTCGCCGATGTCCAGGCTGATACGGATGCCGACAAGGCAGAGTGGTTCTCTCTTTCTGACGTCCCTTCTCTTGCTTTCGACCATGACAAAATCCTCCGTGACGCCTTCTCTCATTTGAAGCGTGACATCCATTTCGAGCCTGTAGGCTTCGAGCTCCTCCCGGAGATCTTTACTTTGCCTCAGCTTCAGAATCTGTATGAATCCATCCTCGAGGTCAAGTTCGACCGCCGCAACTTCGCCAACAAGATGAAGCATTACGAGATCCTCTCCGAGGTGGATGATGGTACCCCCCGACACGGCACGAGGACGCCTGTCAAATACCGTTTCGACAAGGAAAACTATGAACGGCTGAAAGCCAAAGGATTCCAGCTGGAGTTCTAGAATCCCTTGGCTTCCACTGCCATTCGTGTTTATTATATTACTCTGTTGTTATCCGGCAAATCTGACCGTACACGGTCTCTTTTCTCACTCGATCCAGGATCCTGTTGAATAACGGCGGGAAAACCATAGTGACACGCTCAGCGATGAAGCGCGGGATCTCCTTGTAATACGCCTCGGCTATTCCACCTGTGATGCAGGCAAGCGTATCTGAATCACCGCCGAGCGATACGGCTTTCCGGATGGCGTCCTCGAAATCCGTCGAGTCCAGAAATGCTATGATTGCCTGAGGTACCGTCCCCTGGCAGCTGTCTTCCCAACCGTAGATAGGATGCCAGTACTCCCAGCTCTTGTGAAGATCGTAACCATAGGTCTTTTCCACATAGTCACGGATTTCCTCCTTGGTCTTTCCTGTACGCGCGAGAAAGATGGCTGCAGCAGTTGCCTGCGCCCCTTTGATGCCTTCCGGATGATTGTGGGTGATGGCGGCGGAAATAGTGGCCACACGCTCCGTTTCCTCAATGGTGTCGAAAAACCAGCCCACCGCGCTGGCTCGCATGGCTGATCCGTTCCCGTAGCTCCCGTAGGGGTGACGGCCAGTCTTGGACCTGTAAGGGGAGTCCCCGTACCGGTCATCGAACTTCCACAGCCTGTCAGGGCTGAAGAGCCAGCGATAGAATCCCGTACCGTAGCCTCCCATAGGACAGGGACAGTTCTCGCCGAATTCCACCATCGTGTCTTCGAGTCCCTGGTAGCTAAGCTTCTTGTCAGTCACCAGCCATGCAGCAACTGCCATCGTCATGACCGAGTCGTCCGTGTAACCGCTCTCGCTGTTGAACAGGGTAAAGTTATAGTCTTTCGTATTGTTGAATTCGTACACCGATCCGACGGTGTCTCCGATTATTGCGCCAATCATGTAATTCGTCAGTATTCGATTTCAACTAGGGTTATGATTATACAAAGATATAGATAATCAGTCTCGGAATCAAGCAGATATGGAAGGGGTTACCTCCCATATCTGTAGGACAGAATCTTCCAGAATTCCGCAGGAAGGCAGACGTTCGGCAGGCCATATGCCCTAGCAAAGAGCGGGGCAATCTGGGTCTCGTTGAACCCGGCGATACCGCAGCCGATCCGGGTTACAAGGAACCTCATCTGGGGATGAGAGTCCGCGAACCAGATGAACTCCTCGACATACTTGGCGATTTCCTCCAGGGACAGGTTCATGGTCGGGATGGCATAGCTGGAGCCTTGCAAACCTACACCTTGACCATATACGGCCCCGAAACGCTCCATCGCCAGGCGGGCGGCTCCTCCGTCATGATGACCTGCCAGGTTGCTGCCGAAGACGAAGACCTCACCGTCCTGCAGGTCGGAGATGTGATGCGGGGTGACCCTGGCCAGAGCCTGCTTCTCCGCAAAGAAGTCCTCGTTGTAGTCGAACTCGATGCCCTTCTCCTTGCTCTGGCGCACTTTCTTGTAGAACTCACGGTTTCCAGAGTGCATCTTGCGCCACATCATGGTAGAACCCTCCGCCGAAGCCTCGAAATCCATCGCGCTCCGGATACCCAGTCCGGATGCTGTCATGTGGGCGTCCTGGTTCGCGCCGATGTAGGTGAAAGCCCATCCCTGCTTACTGAGGGAGTCGATCAGTTCCTTAATCATAAAGGCGTTGAAATGCCTGGAACTGTTCTCGTATCCGTCCGTGATCACGGTCACTAGCACGTGGTCTCCTTCCTTCACGATCTCCTTGAGTTTCGTGATAGAGAAGCCCATCGCATCATAGAGGGGAGTGCCGCCGTACGGACGATACTGGTCAGGCTCGATGTCCTTCACGGCGTCGATCTTCTCACAAAGGATAAGCGGGCGGACGTCGGGACGCCCGGGATGAGAATCAAAGGTCACGAAAGAGACCATCTGGTTGTCATCAGGATTCTCCTTCTGTGCCATGCGTATGGTCTGGAGGGTCTCGTTCGCTCCGGACAGGGCCTGCATCCGGATATGGTCCATCGATCCGCTTTCGTCGAGGATGATGAGGTTGTAAATCTTGGATTCGCTGTTGGTGTTCATGGTGTTCGTCGTGCTAGATTTGTTCATGGTTTCCTGATATTAAGCGTTGATTTTGTTCGGTACGTAGAGATTGATCTTCTTGGGATATGACCCGAGGACGAGCAGGGTGACGGGGCAGAGCCACGAGGTATCGATGGTCCTCTCCCTGCCGTTCGCTTCGATTGTCGGAGCCACCCCTTCCTTGGTGTAATTGAGGTAGTTTGCTCCGTATCCTTTCTTGACTCGCTCCAGGACCAGGTCCGGATCCCTGTTCTCCAGATGCTTGTCATTGAGGGTGACGTCGACGACCGCCTTGTCGGTCCTGCCCTGAAGGCGGGCGACATAGGCGCAGAGCATGTCGGCTCCGGCAACCATCATCAGGTTGTGATGAGCAAAGGGATAACCAGGGAATTCGATGTACCAGGCCCCGTCAGTTTCGAGGTTGAAAGTAAGGTGGAATGTTCTCATTGGCTTTTGTGTTTATAAAGTCTGCGTAAAAACTACGCAAAGATAATGCCAATATCCGAAACTTCAAAATTTTATGCGTAAATGTCACGCAAATGACAATTTGTCCAACTGTTTCACTGACAGCATGTCAGAATTGGCAGCCTTCTAATGTCTCCAAAAATTAGATCTCTTTTCGAGGTGATAATCAACATATGTGTCGCAATGTCCTCTGATATATTCAGCGGTCTGTGTTGTTTTATACTTCCTGTCGACAGTTTTGCTGTTACCAAGCATGTAATTAATCTGTGCGGCAGTCTCTTTATCGCGGCATATTGATAACGCAGTAGCATACATCTTTTCAGCTCGATCGAATCCTTTTCGCTGAGCTCGTAAGAATAGAGAATCCCCGTAGTCTTCATCATAATCGCCGGAAGACAAACCGTAGAAGGATAATGCCCAACAATTGCCTACGGAGTTCTTAATCCCGGTAGCGAAACGGACCATGAGTAGCGCTTTCCTATCGGGATTACGCGCTTCAGCAATGGCTCTCTCCAGCGATGCCATCTCCCTCGCAAACCCGTATTTCACATCGGCGAGCCCTATTGTCTTTTTCAGTTCCGGAGAAAAGGGGTCAAAGGAAAGATACCCTTCTCTGTATGTATTGAGTTGATTCTGGAAGGAAGGGGAGACCTTTGCCAGCCAGGACGTCGCCTCGGAATACCGCATATCCCGAATCAACCGTGTACCTATGATATCGCAGAAGTAGTCCTCTTTTACATATCCCTTACTGTTCAGGTAACGAACCATTTCTGATTCCGGTTTCTTCAGATTATCTACATATTTCACAATCGACTCTACCTTTATCGAATCCAGTAGCCCGAAAGTCATGTTGCTGTAGTCAAGGCTGTTAAACGCGCCAAATTCACGATATTCCTGGATGGTCATTCTCTGCGATGAACTCCAGGACGAGTCTATTTCTCCGACAAGATTGAAAATCAAATTGTCAGCCATGTTGGAAAAGGATATCGCTAGTGCTTCCTTGTTCGATTTCAGAAGTCTTGGGACAATAGCTGCATGGACAATCTTACGCAACATATCATTCCAGTAGAAGTAACTTAGGTTGATGCCCGTGTAGTAAATCCCATTGCTGATGGTTTTAGCTCTGCCTTCGTCCAGGTGCTCAATCACCTTACTTTCCAACCATTTGACACCCTCCACCATCCTGGATTCGTAGGATCTGTTATAAGGACCGAGTGCCTCAAGATATATCTTCAGGACCTTCACCGACTCTTTGATATATTGGCTCCCTCTACTGGATTCTGCTTTCGCAAGCAGCCAGTAGGCGTCAGAATTGCGGCCAAGCATATGGTCGATGAATGCCGCAGTATAGTACCATAAATCAGGATCATCTACTTTGTCCTCAGTGGCAATCTTAATGGCAAGAGCCCGGACTTCCTCCAACCTGGTTCGTGTTTCGTCCTCTAATCGGGGAACATAATCGAAAGGGACAACACCGCCGCTGTTCCATAGCATCTGTTCCGCAGAAAGAACTATTCGCTCCACAGCATCTCTTAGTTCGCGGGATAAAGGGGTGTATTCATACATGACAGACAAGTAGTCACCATCAGCACTTCTTGCACAACAAAGGACAGACTCAACATCCCCTGCTTCACCAAATAGCTTCATGGCGGTCTTTACATCTCCTATGTTGTAATACGCGCCGGCAACATATCTGAGAGTAAGGCGGTGAATGATGTTGTCGGGTAAATTGCGCCCCATGTCAATCCAACGATTGATGCATTCATCGTACTTGTGTAGCGAGAACAGGGCGCGTTCTATCTGTAGAAGATACCTATCGGTAAACCTTTTCCCTTCATATTCGTCCGCACGTTCTACAATCTTCTCAAGCGACATCTTATCTGGATCCTGCTTTGACGGGTAATACCAAGGAGACGTCATCCGCTCCCTTGTTTCCTCGCACTGTTTTGCCAGGAGAAGAAACTCGGAAGCTTCCTCATCTTTCCAAAGCCATTTGCAGAAACGGTTTTCTTCTTCATTGACAGAGAGGATCCAGCGAGATCTTTTATGATAGAGAAGATCCTTAATCCAATCGGATGTCGCACTCTTGCCGTATATTACCGTATATATGTGCGACAAGGGGATGTCTCTTGATGTCTGTTGCTGCCATAGTAGACAATTCTCTTCGGCGCCGTAGTTGAATTCTTGTCTGGAGTTCTGGCCGGACAGATAGTTGTCGCTGATCCGGAACATGTAATACTCGCTGGGGTCGTAGTACCACGGGCCACATGCCATCGCCCTTAGACTATAGGCAAGAAGAACAATGCTAATAACTATAAATGCTCGATATCTCATCATCCGTGTATTTGTTGAGATTGTTGGAATCAAGATGATATAGGATCACGCTGTGAGTGGAATCCTTGACAGAAGAAACGACCAGCTCCGCCACCTTTATCACTTCATCGGCAGTCGGATACTCCAACCGGATTACATCTCCTTCCCATAAGGACCTGCCCTCGAGCACATGGTCCTTCTTTACGATGAACGTCCCTTCTTTCCCTTTCATATAACGGGTTTCGTCAGAGAAGTCGGTCTTGTGGAGAATACCATTGTATTTCCCGTCCCTGAACATCACGCCCCATCCATATGTCGGGAATGCTAAATCCAACGGCAAACCATAGTGGTTTATCTTCCCAGAAAGATACGTTTTGACATCATCGTAATCAAGGATAGAGTTCTTGGTCCTTGTCTCGCGAAGAGCGCCGGTATTGTAAATCATTAAAACACCCTGATCCACAGGAGGAGGATCCATCTTCAACTGGTGGAGTCGGATGGTAGAACTAACCAGGATTGAGTCCGCATGAGCCAACCTGGCCGTCTCTCTACACAAAGCATAGAATAATTCTTGGGTTGATCCGGTCCAGTCGCAATCGAGTTGTATTTCCCGAATCTGTCCCATGTCATTGTAGTCAGACATATTGAGAACCCTGGTATAGATCTTTGAAGCAAGATCTTTGATACCATCTTCTTTCGTTGAAATAAGGGCTTTCACTGTGATGAAAACCGTGGGGATGATCTCGACGCTTGACGGTTTTGAGCTCTTGAATACTGTTGTTCCGATAGGTATCGCCGAATACGTCGCATTTATCGGAGATGTCTCTACATCGACGTCAAAGTACCGCACATACATTTTCCGAACTGAATGCGCTGTGAGGAAGTCGGTCTCATCCTCCTTGAGATCAAAGACTGTTTTCCAATGGTAAATGGCATTACTCTGGACTCTCGGAAATGAGGTCGGAGTATCTGTGTGTTGTACTTGTTGTTTCGGCTCTTCATTGCAACCAAGAAGAGATAGCATCATTAGGAAGGCTATGAGTGCTTTTGGTAGGGCGGATGATGTCATTGATATGTGTTTTTCAGCACAAATTTCAGGATAAGATTAGGCATTTACAATGTTCAGAAAGGGGTTATGTATGGATTGGAAAAGGGGAGTACGAAGTAATCTTTACGGTTACATTTCATACAGTATTTTGCGGTTTGGTACAGAAAACCATTCTTGTTTAGTGGACTGATAAAAGAAATCGCTAAATTTGTATGTGATCCAAGAATATGAGCCCAGTTATCGTCATATCAAAAGGAACGGAACTGCTCCGCGTCCCTTCAGACAGATTAGTTTACATATCTGCTGACGGGAACTACTCCAACATCGTGACACAGGATAACCATTCAAAAATGGTCTCATTCCAGCTTGGACAATTGGAAGATTTGATAGGGGACCAATTAGGAGATACAGGCAACCATTTCATTCGTTTAGGACGAGGATTGATCATCAACTTGGACTTTGTTTATTCAATTGACATTGCAAAGCAACAGTTGATCTTGTCTGATTGCCTTAATTGTTATCATGAACTATCCGCATCCCGCGAAGTATTAATCAAGCTTAAAGCTTATTTAGACGCACTGACACATAATGGCTGACAAAATAAAAGACATAAGGGATGATGAGTTCCGGGTCATCGGAAAGCATTCCTCTTCCGTCCCTGAGAACGACGGGGGAGGGAAGAATCGGAACCGCCTGATTTCCATCCTGTCTCTGGTTCTCGTTCTGGGAATCGGTGTTTTAGCCATTCTTAAATGGCCTAAAGAAAAACCCGAGGATCCGGAGAATGGCTTGTTTGAAGATCTTCCGGAAGTGATCGTGAATCATGAGGCGGCCCTCCCGTTTGGAACAGAGACAGACCGCTCCTATACAGAGAAGATAGACACGGTTATCAATGATGTCGTACTATCTCTATACATCCCGCAAAATGCAACTCCGGAATTGACATTAGGTGTTCCGGATCGCAATGATAAGAATATCATTCTAGCTGCCCAGGCAGCGGATATTCGGAAGGACAACCGAAAGATCCTTGGAGCGTTCGTTCTTAAAGGAGAACCCCTTGCTTGGGGGCTTTCAAAGAAAGGGTTCTGTGCAATTATCGACGGGAACGTCACTGTGGGAGTTAGTGAGAATTCCCCTCTTTTTGAGGAAGCAACCGAAAAGGAAGGATACTTCTTCCGTCAGTTTCCTCTTGTCGACAATGGGACGTTGGTAGAAAATGAGCCCAAGAATAAAACCATGAGAAAAGCGCTTTGCTCGAGGGCTGGGCAGATTCTTGTCGCTGTAAGTGAAACGGATGAATCATTCCATGATTTCTCACAGGCTCTGGTGGATCTGGGCGTGGAGAATGCAATCTATCTCGTCGGAAGTCATTCCTCGTTTGGATGGTTCATAGATGACAAGAATGAGAAAACACTATTTGCCCCTGATGTTCATAGGGGAACATATAAGAACGAGAATTACATCATTTGGAAAACAAATAATAATTGATAAATGAAGACTGTTTTTATTCCTCATGGCGTTTTGGCCGCCGATGATGATGCTGCACTCAAGGCAAAACGCGAAGCCCTTAAGAAGAAACTGCTGGAAGGCGGTAAGATCACCTTGAAACCCGACGGAAAAGTAACGGATGAGAAGGACAATAATGAATCATCCATTAGTATTCCAAAGGGGAAGTTGGCAGCTCAGTGGTATGAGAGGGACCCTGCTCTTTTGGAGGCAGAGAAACTTGCCATGAATAAGTTCTTCCCGAACTTCACGTTGGATAAGCTTGACGATGGACGTTTGTATTGGATGGGGGAGTTGTCACCCGGCATATACGAAACAAAGTTTCACGTACCGATGAAGTATACAGTCATGGCTGTATATAACAATAATCACCCTCAGCAGATAATGGGTTCCTCTGTCCGTATTTATCCTGTTCTTCCGGACGTAGATGACCTGATCCAGATGTGCGGTTTTAGGCCATATCATCTTCTTAGAGATTCAAATGAGAATCTTTATTTATGCACGAATGAGGCTGGAAATGTCTCCACTGGGACTACGACGACAAGCGCAGCCTCGGTTTTAGCATGGGCTGTCAAGTGGCTCAGTTGTTTTGAGCTTGTCCTGACAGGTGATTTAGACAAAGAGATATTCAATCGACACGGCGGAGTATAATGAATAGTAAATGTCAGATGGTCGTATTCTCTAATAAGGCATATAACGCAATTATTAGAGAGAGTTTTGATAAGGACCCGGTCGAGACAGGAGGCATCCTCCTTGGGCATATTCTCAATAACGGGATATGGATAGTTATGGATGTCCTGCCTCCTGGAATACATTCCATATTTGAGTGGGCGTATTTTGAGTATGATGATGAATTTGTTAATTATCTTGCTCAGTCTGTCGCCAATCAGTACAAGATCCCACTGGAACTATTGGGGCTTTGGCATAGGCATCCTGGTAGCATGGATTTTTTTTCCACTACTGATGATCAGACAAACTTCACTTTCGCATCACAAAATCCTTATGGCGTGATATCTGGCCTCGTGAACATCGATCCGGTTTTTAGGTTGACGATGTACCACATGGACCATAATCCGCGCATTTCACAGAATCGCCCCTCATATGAATCAATCCCGATTGAAGTTGGGGATGATATCATTCCTCAAGAATACTTTGAGTTGAAGTATTATGACGGGGAAGAGAGCAGCCTTCACCCTCAATTAGATAGGAAAACTCGGTTGGCAAAACAGACAGCCGTATCAAGTGGGACATCTTCCCATAATGCGACTTCTGATTCCAATTCTCCCAAAGGGCTGAAAACAGAGAACAAGTTTGAAGAAGCCGTACTATCCATTATCCGGTTTTTTCGACGACACAGGTTCTTGCTAATCCTTCTTTTACTCCTTCTCTTTGGTTGGCTTGTTAAACATTCTTGGACACAGATAAAAGAGAAATCAGGCACCGTGATAGAAAGGGTAAGGGAGAAAAGCAAGAAAGATATTGAGACGATGGAAGTTTCTGTTGGAGAATATATTCCTTTATCTCGGTACCTACCAAAGAAGTATTCAGACAAATCAGTTAACTGGATTTCCTCCGATACCACCATTTTAATAAAGAACGATACTGCTTTTTGTTCTCGTCCAGGCCGTTCTGTTATTTCATTCATGGTTGACGGTAAAAAACCAAAGCAAATCGATCGGCTTGAGGTGTGTGTTGCTGAAGCCCTTTATTCCATCAACAAAGATAGTTCTTCCCTTATTGTAGGGCAATGCGACACACTCTTTGTCACGCCCTCTGTCAACAGAGCAAGGTGGAGAAGTAGTGATCCACAGATCGCATCTGTAGATCACAATGGGATTGTTCGTGCAAAGAATATGGGGGATTGTACTATTAGCTGTCGAATTGAGAAAACGAAACTGGAATGCCAGATTCATGTAGAGCATGGAAGTGAGACAAATGAAGCAACAACTGATTCTTCAGATGTCAAAGATCCGCTAGCTATTGAGATATGATAATCGACGCAAATTCCTTCATGAAAGGAAAACGGAAAGCGAAGGTATGCTTTCCTCAAGATATCACCAATGAAGACCACGACTTGATTGGTTACTATCAAGCTGAGAGTAATTACTATAATATCGTCGCTTTAGATAGTGCCCAACCATTCCTTTCAGAGATGGGTGGAGAGAAGCCCTATCATCTTGGGAAATTCTATGCGAATGTTCATGATGCCGACCTAGAAAAGGAATCACTCGTCGGATTCTACGATGGTGACTCAGTCGTATTCAGAGCAAAGGGGAGTGTGTGTGAGTTGGAGCCATACCAATTAAAAATGGATATCTTCTCCAGGAATACCGGCATTCTTGAATCCGACATAATGCTTTCAAAGGGTGCAATAATAATCGGGTGCGGTTCTGTGGGCAGTCTTGTTGCTCTCGAACTAGCCAGAGCCGGAGTAGGCAGATTCTTTTTGGTTGATTCCGATGTATTCTCTTATCACAACATTTGCAGACATCAATGTGGTATACAAGATGTGGGGAAATATAAGACAACCGCACTAAAGGAAAGAATCTTGCAGATCAACCCAACGGCGTTGATCTTGACATCCAATAAAATGATTCAAGAGGTAGCTCTTGATTATATTGAACCCTTCTGCAATCCGGACACAATAATTGTTGGTTGTGCTGACAATAGGGAAGGCGATTTATATGCAAATACATATCTGGCCAAACCCCATATGATGCCCTTTATCTCGATTGGATGCTGGGAAAGAGCATTCGCTGGGGAAATTTTTTATTGTCTCCCAGAAGGTATGCCTGACTATTCGGATTTTATGGCTGCGCTTGGAGACACATCTGGCCGGGTGAACGCAAATACCCATTTGTATATGGGAGAGGTTGGGACATTTGAACCGGGGATTTCAGTTGACATCAACTTTGTGACTACAATTGCTGTTAAGATGATTTTGGATCTTCTTAACAGGAATAATCCTGATTATACTCAAAGAGTGATCGGAGGCCTTTCTCAGTACACGCTTATCTGCAATACCAACAATCCGAAAATAGGCGGCGAGATGGCTGAAATATTCTCATATCCGCTTCAGGTTACGACTAGTATAGAGGTCGAATACGCAAAGTAGTATCACCATTTTCAAGTCAATCAAAGATGGAGTATAAGTTTTATGTTCAAATGGACGGAGACACTTTCGGTCCATATTCAGCGAAAGAGATTCTCGCGCTTGATCTGATGGATGATATCCTGGTTACAGAGGAAAGTATGGGTGGCACTTGGCTGCCGGCTAGAAGATTTGATTTCCAGGACATGTACATGAAAGAGTCGGGAACCGTCATTAACGATGACGGTAGCATAAGCCGCCCTGTCGTCCCAGAACCTATAGAAGTGCCGTCATCTCATCATACAACAGACTCAACAAATAGTTATTCTCCAGATCAAGGGGAACTCTCGAAATGGAATTGGGGCGCCTTTTGGTTTAATTGGCTGTGGGGAGTCTGCAATGGCGTATACTGGCCTCTTTTAGCCATTCTTCTTAGTGCGATCCCTTATGTCGGTCCTTTTATTGGGATAGGTGTTAGCATTTATTTGGGAGTCGAAGGAACCAGGCTTGCATGGAACGCAAAGAGTTGGCCCAGTTGGGAGTCTTTTCAAAAGACACAAAGCAACTGGGCAAAAGCAGTTCTCTGGGTTGTCGGAATTAGTTTAGCATTGGTGTTAATTGGAGTAATTGTATCCAACTATTAGCGACATGGATAATGATTACCAAATATCTAAAGATGGCACTATTTTCCAAATCAAGGACGATGGTACTATCTCAAAGTTAGCTAAGATCGAGGACGGGAAGGTTTTAGTATCTGGTGAATCAACTGTTCCATCCCAAGATAATACATCATGGAAAGGAGTGCTGATTTTCTTCCTGGTCGCCTTTGCAATAGCAACTCTTGTTCTTGGTATCTTGTATTCGAAATCCAACGACAATTATTATAGTTCTCTGGGCCGAGAGTATGTGTTGGAGCAGAAAGTATCATCTCTGGAGAGTGATGTTGCGGCCCTACAAAAACAACTGGAGAATAGTCGGTATAGAGTAACTCGTATTGAAATGTTATCAAGTGGGTATGTCGACGCAGAGCCTGGACAAACTTTCCACATCGATTATACAATTATCCCTACTTCATCAAAGGACGCTACTATCAGCTGGTATTCTTCATACCCTTCTGTTGCTTCTATTGATGCAAACGGGATTATTACTGTACACCAAAAAGGGACAACGACAATAACCGCAAGAGCTGGTGGAGCTGAAGCCAAATGTGAACTTGAAGTTAGGATGAAAGATTCGATAGCATCCTTGACTGCATCCAGTCAGAATGGCTATCCGATTCATGTAAATAATCCAAAGATAGCCCAAAAGGGTGATACTCAAGTTAATATCCTCAGCGTCGAAATCACCTCCGAGAGAACCGCAATCCGTATGTCATGGAAGAATACTCAATACAGTCCCGGATGGTATAATATAGATAAGAATACATACATCCAGGACAAGACAAGCGGGGAAAAGTATACCCTGCTCACAACTAATAATTGTGCTCTTGCACCGAAACAAACATCTATAGAATATGGACAAACAAAGGAGTTCGTTCTATATTTCCCCTCGTTGCCAAAGACGGTAACGACTATAGACATGTGTGAACCAGGCTCGAGCAGCTGGAAGTTTTACGGAATAAGAATACAATAAGCATAATTGAAGAGTAATTGCATCCAACCATTAGCTACATGGAGAACGATTACCAAATATCGAAAGACGGTACTATCTTCCAGATTTTGGAAGACGGTACTATCTCAAAGTTGGCAAAGATTGAGAACGGGAAGGTTATAGCATCTGGAGAATCAGCGCCATCAGAGAATAACACAACTGGGAAAGGAGTGCTGATATTCTTTCTAGTTGCCTTCGCCATTGCAACTCTTGTCCTTGGTATCCTGTATTCTCAGGCCAACGATAATTATTATAGCGCTCTTAGTAGGGAATACGCCTTAGAGCAGAAAGTTTCGACTCTCGAAGAGAGTGTCACGACTCTTCAGGAGCAGTTGACGCAGAGTCGGAATCGTGTAACTAGTATTAACATGCAGTCAAGCGGCTATGTTGACGCAGAACCTGGAGAGACATTCCGCATTAGTTATACGATTTCACCTTCAACAGCAAAGAACGTTACTATTAACTGGTCTTCCACCTCTCCCTCTGTGGCGTCAGTCGATGCCAATGGCATCATCACAGCCCATCAAAAGGGCTATACCACAATTATTGCAAGGGCAGATGGCGTTCAAGCAAGGTGCGAATTGGAAGTAAGGATGAGCAGTTCGATTTCATCATACAATTCTCCAAACTCATCATCATCATCTTCTTCTTCCTCTTATTCGTCCTCTTCTCAGTCTAATGGAGGCTACAACAGCGGTTCGTCGTCATATTCAAGCAATAATTCTTCGGCATCTTCGTCAAGGCCGATGTCTATCTCACAAACGAGCGCCTCTATGACCGTGGGCCAAAGAATCACACTTACGGCGTATAATTACGGTTCATCTATCTCATGGGAATCAGATAATTCAAGAGTGGCAACCGTGGATTCAAGGGGACAGGTTACTGCAATCGGCCCTGGAACGACAAATATATGGGCAATGGGAAAAGAGTATAAACGTTGTACTGTAACGGTTCGCAGCAATTCATCGTATTCAAGCTCATCCTCTAGCAGTAGCTCAAGTCTTCGGACTGCCTATCCGGGAGATGTTTATATGAGCACAGGCCAATCAGTTCAGCTAAAGAGCCTCGAGGGAACTCTCACGAAGTGGGAGTCAGATAATTCTAGAGTGGCAACCGTCACTTCTACAGGCGTAGTTCGCGCAGTTGGAAGAGGCGAAACGAATATCTGGGGATATCTTAACGGTTCTCCTAAACGATTCTTTATTCATGTAAATTGATTCAATATGGGTATGTCTAATGATTACGAGATCTCACAAGATGGGACTATTTTCCATATAAAAGAAGATGGAACTATTTCAAAGCTTGGAAAGATAGAAAACGGGCAGATAGTTAAGCCAGAAAGCGAGACATCCTCATCCGATGACTCTCCATCTTGGAAAGGGATATTGATTTTCTTCCTCGTCGGTTTTGCTATTGCAACTATTGTTCTCGGCGTCCTTTTACATCAAGCTAATGAGGACTATTATTCTGCGCAGTACTATCATAGGCAAGAGGTTAAAGAGCTTAACGATAAGATATCAAATGTTACCCAAGAAAGGGATCTGGCAATCAAAGAGTTTAGTGATTTTAAGAATAATCTCGGTAAATCTATCCCGTTCTACATAACAGACGTCGCGATCGGTAATACATATTATGATGGTACTATTGAAACCCAATATGGCGCAAGGATCAATAGCAGTACCACAATGTATCTTACACCTCGTATCTCGTATATGGGTGTTATATCTGGAAATCGAAAACTATTTGTAAAATTATTCTATCCAGATGGTTCCCTAAGTACCGGGACATCGTCTCCCTCTGGATATAGTTTTTCTGACACTGTCTACATAGGAAATGGTAATGGACAACAACGAATAATGGGATGGGGTAATAGAGAGAAGGGAAATTGGAAAGCCGGGAATTATAGAATAGAAATCTGGTATAATAATGCTTGCATCTTTACCAAGACCTTTACAATCTATTAAATCATACAATGGAAGCCGACTTCGAAATCCCCAAAAACCAGGCATATTACATCTATCATAATGATGGAATAATAGGGCCCTACTTGATATCTGATATCAAAGGGTTTGTTGATGCCGGTTTAATTGATAAAAAGTCCATTGGTTTTCGTGCAGACAATGCCAGCGCTGAAAAACCTATTGAACTTTTTATCCTAGAGAATACTCGGAGACAAGCTATCGAGTCATGTCCCAATGAGGATTACTATGTCTTCAAAGAAGACGGACTATTAGGCCCATTCAGTATAAATGATATCCGTTCTTTCGTTCATTCCGGATTAGTATTAAAAAGAGATTTGGCTTTTCGTGCAGACACCCCTAACGTCGAAAAGAGGGTTGAAGAAATCCTTTCGGAGAAGGGGATGTCTACGAAAGTCGAACATCGAGGAAACCTTTTTGAACAGATTAAATCGATAGGGACAGAGCTTATTCTTCCACATAGTGTATTTACGAAAGAGCCGTGGGAAAAGGATAGCCGGTTATTCATTCTTGCACTGGTAGGATTAACGTTGTCTATTTTGATGCCATTCTTGCCATTAGTACCTTCTTTCGCTATTTTTTATATCGTAGCCTTATACTTCTCGGTTATTTGGGGATTGTTTTTCCACTACCTGTTCAAGACATCACAGGTTAGCATTAAACTATCCGTAGGCCTATTCTTCCTTTGTCAATTAATAGTGTTTGTCGTATGGGACATCCTCGGCCTTCCGCAATTGAACCCCTTGTATAAACTACTGGATAGTGAGCCTCGTGTTCTTTCAGCACTTTCTTTCATCTTTGGAGTAGGACTCACAGAGGAGTTCTTCAAACTGATACCTATCCTTTGCATCCTTCACTTTAGCAAAAGGGTATTACGTCCACAAACCATGGTGTATTATGGTTTGATCTCAGGAATCGCATTCGGAGTCTTTGAAGGAGTCCATTACCAGATGGGCGAAAACTTCAGGATCTTTTCTGATACTTCATTGGCAGAGGGATATGTAGTTACATTTGTTCTTAATATCGCAAGATTGACATGTCTTCCTTTTTTACATGCAATCTGGTGCGGCATTGCATCATACTTCAGCTCTTTTGCCTACTTGTATCCCAGATATAGGATAGCGCTGTACACGCTCGCCATTCTGGTTCCTGCAATACTTCATGGTCTTTATGATTATACTGCGAGTCTCTCAAGTTTACTGACTATTCCGGTTGTCATTGTTTCTGTCGTGCTCCTTATGGTATATTTGAGCATCAACTATTCATTTCATTCTCGCCTCGCTGATTAAGAATTGATGATCGAAGAGCTATGACAATCATTCGGCGTAGAAAGAATAGGGTTGTTATTTTTCTTGGCGCTGGTTTCCCATTGCCCTGGGGTGCACCGAAATCAGGAAAAATAAAAGACCTGGTTGTAGATGAACTCATGGCCTCGCCATTCTCATTTATTGCAGAGTTGTTCCCCGAGTCGTTTGAAGATCTCATCGCTGCGCTTTATTCCTACGCGACGTACCTGATGAATCCATTTCATCAAAGCCTCTTTCAAATAAAGGCCCCAGACGATTCAAGAATAGAAGACGCCATTTCAGTTTATCTGAAGTGCATCAATATAGTGATGTCTGCAATTCATTCTTACGAAAATGATTGTCTATCCCAAGGAAACGAGAAGAAGAACCAGGACCTGCTGAAATTATTCAAGCATCTTAGCTCAAGATATCGTCACGTTTCCGTTTATACGACCAACTATGACGAGATGTTGCCACGGATATTGGATTGGGGGGATGGGCCTATGTCCTTGAACAATGACGTCTTTGATTATAGCCCTTTAGTTCAACATCAGTTAAAGCACTCGTACTCAAACCTTCACGGCTCCATCCACTTAACAATGTCTCAGTTCGATGGGCATCAATACGAGGTCGGACATAGTACGCTTTTCTCGCCAGTGAGCCATATGCACGAATTATATGGCGGCAATCCATTTGATGTCGATCTGTTCTCACCCATAATCGTAGGACACAATAAAACACAGCAGATCCTTTCCAAGCATTTTAATTTTTTCACCACCTGTTTTGCGAACGATTTGTCAGATTGCGATACCGTCTTATGTATAGGCAGTTCGCTCTCGGATTCACACTTGGACGCTATAATAAGACAGTATACCATAAAAAGACCGGTGAACTACAGAATAATCACCTTCGAGAAAGAAGTTCACAGTTCTGATATTGAACGCAATATTGCCTCCAACATCATAGGATACAGAACACGATATAATCCTGATAGACAAGAGGACGATCTGTTCATCAGAGAGGATGGGAGGCTCGTGTATTACAAGAGAGGCACAGATTCTTTCCTGGCAGATACTGACTTCTGGGAAATGTATTTGTAGTCATCATCATGACCTAATACACCTTCTCCAGTTTGAGCTGAGCCTTTTCATGCCCCTGTTTAGCTGCCATTTCCCAGTATTCCTTGGCCAAATCAACACGCGGTTCAGTTCTGAAGAACTGTTCTTGATCTCCTTTCACATAAACCCCTGTGAGGCCTCTCTCCAGGAGGTTGCCGTAAAGAAATTGGAATTGTGAAATACCAGAATCAGCAGCCTCTTTTATCAACCTTTGTCCCGCCAGAGGGAGTTTTTCGCAACCATTGCCCAAATAATAACAAACGCCCAGTCTTCCTCTTGCTTCCATATTCCCCGCATCAGAAGCCTCTTTGAACCAATAAACAGCATGCTGTAAGGCTTCGTATTCGCCACCAGATGTCTTGTCATAGCTTTTGTTGTGATATATGGGCATGGACGGATCTTGCCAATCAAACCTCCAAAACGATTCGTACCCTTTTCCTAAATGCAATTGTGCCTGAACATCTCCCGCCCGCGCACCAATCAAAAGCAAATCCCGAGCCTGTAATTCATGCCAATCTACCGTAGACCGGTTTATCCGTGCATTATAGCAATAGTGCTCTGTATTATGTAGAATGCAAGCGATCGAATCGGCCAACTGCGGCCTATTCTGAGCTAGTTCGATCAAGCGCATGTCTTTGATCGCATTTCGCTTAGGTATTATCACATCGTCAAGAAGTCGATAAATACCATATCCGGCTCCGGCCAAGCACCCAACTACACATAGTCCTATGAGGGCTTTCTTCATCCATCCAGGGAAAGAGAAGTGGTTGGCACCACTCGGCTTGTCTTTGTATCCGATGTCTCTATCAGATTTTATCTGATGCTCGGATCGCTCTTTCCTATACCTTGCTATTCTCCATTTAAGGGAGTCGAACGCATGACTTAACATCTCAGGATTCTTAATCAAACGACGTATCCCTTTATAGCTATAATAAATGGCATACATCATAGCGATGCTTCCTGCACCAATTAATCCATGCCATAAAGCGTCAGACATCAGTAACATGATAGAGAACAATTGAACGGGTTAGTAAACTTAATACATTGATAGTAATTCAGGGAAAGAGAATGGCGCCAAACTTATACCCATTCGAAATTCTCCTTCCCGGCACCAAGTTCGAAGTGATACTTGACGATGCCGAGGTCCATCTTCGAGTAGCCTATCATAGAGAAGACGGGCTTGGCCGCGACCTTGGGAAGCTT
>JAEEGG010011195.1_pt1 | contig 19639 bp, 11 predicted proteins | sample 9134161 | NCBI WGS metagenome assembly JAEEGG01 (sample SAMN16246543, study PRJNA631951) | gut metagenome | biome: gut microbiome; feature: rumen; material: CR-attached | host: Bos | place: Iran: Karaj | collected 2018-10 | reverse complement strand
GCCGTCTGAACTTCTTTGTCTCTATGGCCGTCAGAAGCATCGCCTGAACGTCTTTTGGAAGATCTGCGTCCTCGTGGAGGAATAGAATTCCGCCGTTGGCCTGCTGTAGCCGTCCGTTGCATGTTCTCGTGGCGCCAGTGAAGTCGCCTTCGTCGTGGCCGAACAGCTCGCTTTTGATAAGGCCGGGGTCTCCGGCCAATGTCGCGCAGTTGACATGCACGAAATTCTTCTCCAGCTTCTTGATCCGTGCGATGTTTCTGGCGAGATGCGACTTGCCGCTACCGGTTGGGCCTGTGAAGAGAATTGGCTCCCTTGTTCTCTGTGCCACAAAAAGAATACGGTCGAGCAGCTTCTGGAATTCCTTGTTGCTTTGGTCTATGAATATTCCCTCGTGCAGGCCATTGTTCTTTGCTCGTCTTTTTGTGGCGCTTGAAAGCTGACGATACGCTTCATTGAACTCCGAGGGGTCGTCTTCCGTGAAGGAGCCTATTGGGGTGTGGTAGTCGCGTTTTGTATTGTCGTTCCATGGGGATGGCAGTATGCGTTTGCCGGGGAGCTTGCCTTCCTGGCTGAGCATGAACAGCGATTCCCTGATCTGCATTGTGCCGTGGTTGCAGTTCACGTAGCAGGTTGTGTTTGGCGCACCGAACTCTGAGGCGTGGTCTTCTGCAAACTTGTACAGGGTCTTGAACACGCTCACCATGTCCCAAGGAGACTTGAACGGCATCTCTTCCGTGTGCAGCGTAATCTTCGGCTGTAGCGCCTGGATGTCCTCGACGACCTCGTTAAAAGTCTTATGCATGTCGCCTTTGAGCCCGCTGAACAGGAGGTAGTATTCGTCAAAATGCAGATTGGGATATGAGGCGAGCGCGACGGAGGGGCGCCAGATATCAGTCCTTTTGATGTCGGCTGGATCTTTGTCGAGAAGATATCCTTGCGTTTTTGAGTCCTTGCCGAACCGCCTTAGGAATTCCTTGTCTTGAATCTTGTGCTTGAGTTGATCATGCTCGTAGCCGAAGTATGAAATAAGTATTTTCTTGACCATAAAACCTTCTTCTTGATTCGTTGCCGTCATTATGGCAAAATAAGTCTCAAAAGTCAATGACAGGCAACGGCGAACGGATTTTTGCCGCTCTTTAGAGATGGCATTTAAGTTTTCATCGTATGACCCTTAATCTACTGAAAGGCCAAAATGCCAGACTACCGACTCCTAGAAGATTCTTGCCGGGAACACAGCCCCAGTAGCGGCTGTCGAAGCTGTTGCCGAAGTTGTCGCCGCACGCGAAATACTCGTCCTCGCCCATCGTCACGGTCTTTGGATGCTCTTGCAGCGGGTGTTCAATAACATACGTCTCGCCCGGCCTCGCTTTCATGCGCTTGATCAGACGGTTAGAATGCACATGTTTCTGAAGACCCTTGATGCCATCCGTAGCGAACACCATGATCTCGCCATTCCTTGGCCTCCTGAAGTTCCATATCCAGCGATTGACGAAGAAGAAGTCGCCCATGCAGACCGCCCCATTCCAAAGCGTCTCTCCCTTCCTCACATAGCGTCCCGCGATGGCTTTAGATGCATCCATAGGCAACTTGCAACACCATCTGGACTTCCCTACGAAAATGTCCGCATAGCCATCCAAGCCATTGCCGTGCGGCTGGACGCGCACCACGCCAGAATCAGGAGCCTTGTACTCTACGATTCGCTCGCCCGTCCAGATCCACTTCAGCCACGAAAGCGGGGCAACGTCCCAGCTCGTCTTCTCTGCGTTCGCCTTGGTGTGGTGTCCCCACAGCGTCTTCTGCATGCATCCAGTGGCTGCAGAGCCAGCTTCATAGAAATATGCGCGGAAGCACATCGCAACGGAAATTGCGACGACCAGTGTGCCAAACCACTTGCTTCCGCAGTCCTGCCATGTCTTCGTCTTCTTCATACAAGAATCCCCGTGATGGCTAGCAATATGCCCATGACTGTGAAGAGAACCCCGACGGATCTCGCGAGACCATCGGTACGCGTTGCGAAGGCTAACGCCTTTTCGATGTGACTTGGCTTGAGCATGCCGTACATGCCGACAATTGTGGCCAGGTATGCTGTCACAACGAAGAGGTGGATGGGAGCGAAGCCCCCCTCGGGCACCAGAAGGCGCGTCGTGCGGAACATGAGCGCGGGAAAGAGCATGAGTATCGCAGCCAGCGCACGGACTGGCAGGTTATTCGGCATCCAGATTATGGTGAGGTAAACGAGGACAGGTACGAGCACCCAGAAGTGGTTGAACACGAACGCGAACGGTACAAAGATGTTGTTGGATGTCGCTATCTCGCACGAGGTCCACATCCATGCGATGATGGTCAGGACGACGGCGACGACCTTCGAATTTTCGAACCAGTTCGTGAACGCACGCCCAGCCGAAGGCGCAAAAACATACACCCCGCCGAAGGCGAGGATCGGAATGCCAAGTAAAACACCCCAATATATCATAATCGTGGCAATTTCTGACTTCCTTCATCACGACGTCCACGAGCCAAGCCACGCGGCCTGAATAACCCGCCAGACACTCCGCTTAAGGTGCTGACATTATAGCAAATCTTGCCTATTGGCCGCAAGAGGCAAATTCGGCTTGTCGCGGGCGATCCAGCATGAGATGCAACTCGGAAATTTTAAGGATGTCTGTAATGAGTGCAGAATGTCGACGTTCTATCTAAGGGGACATGAGTTGCGACGAGCGTTCAAATTTATGGTACAATGTTTCCGCGGAGATTGAAGGAGGAAAGTAAGATGATGGATATCTACAATGTTTATGAGATGAACAAGCGGTATTTCCGCAGAGTGGTGCGGCTGGCGATCGCGGCAATCGTGGCAACTGGTGCAACGGCGGCGGCAGCCTTCTCGTATCCGCCCTACGAGTACTACACCGGCACCACGACGGGCACTCCGGCCCTTAACTACACGAAGGTGTGCGAGCCAGGCAGAACCGGAGAGGCGCAGGCGACCTATGTGGTGCTTGGGCATTGTTATCCTGCTCGTCCCGCCCTGTCGAACACCGCGTATGAGGGCAAGGTGGTGATTCCGGCGACAATTGCGGGTCTGCCGGTGCGTAAGATCAACGACGCCGCGTTTATTGTATGCCAGAAGATCACAAGCGTGCAGATTCCCGCGACCGTGCGCGAGATCGGCGCACGTGCGTTCTCCGACTGCTGGAATCTGACGAACATAACGTTCGCTTCCGGATCTGGTCTCGCGACGGTCGGCGATTCGGCGTTCACGAATTGCATCAGTCTCACATCGATTACGTTCCCCAAGACACTTTCCCGTCTGGGTGCAGGATGTTTCCAGGGATGTGCTCAGCTTACGGACGTTTACTTCCTCGGCAATGCTCCTCGCCTGGCGATTCCGTCCATGACCGAGAAGTCTGGCCTTGGCGAGAGCATCTTCCGCAACTACGGCTACTACGAGAGGTTCAAGGTCCACATCAACAGGAACACGTACGGATGGATCGCCCCCTATGAAAAGGGAGTTCCTGAGAAATGGCCAGTTGACTACGGCTACATGCAGGCTCACGAGACTGTTGCGGAAGACGATGGGAAATCGCTGACTATCAAGATGAGATAGCTGATTGCGGCAACGTGGGATTGTGCTGTGCCCGGCATTGTCAATCGCGAGATTGTGGAAATGCACCATTGTGCCATTGCCAATGTCAATGCCACAATGGCAACATTGACTCATACAGGCTAGTCCCAGCAGAATGTTTCCATCTGGCACCGACTGGTGCAGATGAGATTGGAATCATTGCCTCTTTTCAATGAATCTGACGTCAGGCGCTGTCTTTGCGTCTGCATAGGAAAGTGTCAACCCAAAGGAGACACCATGCCTATGACACACATCATCATGCAATACGACGACGACACCAAGTTCATCCCCACGCCCAAGGCCTGGGGAGAACTCTACGGACAGTGGCGCAAGCCGCTGATCCGCTCGCTCTCCAAGTACGGTCCACCCGAGGAAATCGAGGAGGCTGTCCACGAGGCTTTCCTCAAGGTCGCGGGACTTTCCGCCAACTTGAGACTTGAGAAGGAGCTTGAGCCGAAGACCTCCGCAGAGTGGCGCTCTTTCCTGTGCTGGCAGGCCCGGGGTGTTCTCAGCAACATGCGCGGCAAGGCCGCGAAGTTCGAGCCGCTCCCCGACAACTTCGCCGAAGTCCTCGCGGAGAGGCTCTCGTGCATGCCCGACGTCGGGCGCATCGACGCCGAACTGCTGCGCCGCGCCGTCTGCGCAGCGGTCTGGGATGCCTGCCGTACGTGGAGAAGTCCCAAGGCCAAGTACAGGGCGCTCGTGATGTTCCTTCTGGACGAGTACACCGCCGACGAGGTGGTAAGGGCCGTTCCAGAGGCGCGCACCGCCAACAACCTCCACCAGATGTGCCACCGCGTGCGCCTCGCGCTCGCGGAGGCCGCCCGCAGGCCAGGAAGCATCCTCGCGGAGCTTCTCTGCGCCTAAGGCCAACACTGGACATGTTCTGGTCGGCGCGGTCAGAACATGACCCGAGTCGCAATGACATCCAAATTATGATACACTTTGTGCTGTCCGAAAGGACAACGACGTAACGAAAAAGGAACTGTGCGGTGAAAATCATCCATACAAGCGATTGGCATCTGGGAAACCGTCTCTACAACTGGGACGGGACCGACGAGGAAGAGCATTTCTTCACGCAGCTGTCTGCGGCCGTAGCCGAAGAGCAGCCAGACGCCCTTGTCGTCAGCGGGGACATCTTCGACACCGGGGCGCCGGGCAACGACGTGGCGAAGCGCTTTACCGACGCCTTGCTGGAGGTGACGTCACGTTGCCCCGGCATGGCGACCTTCGTCATCGCGGGCAACCATGACAGCTACTCGCGGCTCGTCGTGGACAAGGAACTGTGGTTCCGCTCGCGCGTGCATGTGTTCGGCATGCCCGCAGAGGACGCTGAGGGCAGGGCCTTCTTCGAGAAGAACGTGGTAACCCTCCCCGGCAAGGGCGTGATCGCCGCCGTGCCGTTCTGCCATCCGCGCAATTTCCCGACGGTAGACGGCGCGACTGGCGATAACCGCGAGAAGAACTACTTCGAGGGTCTTGCCAAGTACGTGGCAGACCATTCGGAGGGCCTCCCTACTGTCTTGATGGCACATCTGGCGGTGAAGGGCGACATCGACTTCCGCGGGCACGACAAGTCCCTCGTGATCGGCGGTGAGGAGTGTGTGGATGTGGAGGAACTGGGCGATGGATACGGATATGTGGCGCTTGGGCACATACATTGCCCGCAGTGGGTCAAGAGCGGCAAGAAAGTGGCGCGCTACTGCGGAACGCCGCGCGCTATACATTTCGACGAGACGTACGACCACGGCGTGGACGTGGTGACGATAGAGGCGGGCAAGACGCCTGAGGCAAGAACGAAGGTGTTCGAGCCGCTTCATGCGCTCGCCACCATCGGGGGGAAGGACGGTTTGCCGTTCGATGACGCGCTCAAACAGTTGGCCGAGGCGTCGCTCGCGGCTGGCACGTACATCCGGCTCAATGTGCGCCTCGGTGCCAATGAGCTGCCAGGGCCGGACTGGACGGAACGCGCACGGAAGGATTGTGCCGCGAAGGGAGTCCGGTTCTGCGTGATCAATCCGATCCGCACCGAGACGCCGGAGAGACAGGAAAACAGGAAGATGCTGACAATGGCCGAGCTGAAGGGGCTTTCGAACGATGAAGTCCTTCAGATACTGTCGACGCGCCACGAGCTGACGGACCGCCAGCGCGAACTCGTCAAGTCGCTCATGGAGGAAAAGGGAATATGAAGATCAGAAGACTCACGATCAAGAACATAGCGTCAATCGAATCGGCGGAACTCGACTTCGAGAATGGTCCGCTTGGGGATGCGCCCCTGTTTCTCATCTGCGGCGAGACGGGCTCCGGCAAGACCACCGTCCTGGACTGCATCACTCTCGCGCTCTACGGCAAGACGCCGCGCTACGACGGCAGCGGCGTAAAGAATCCGCAGGAGATTGGCGGATACGCCTACAACGACGCCCGCCAGCTCGTCAGGCGCGGGGCGATCTCGGCGAATGCCACGCTGTTGCTCACCGGGAACGATGGTAAACCATACGAAGCGAAATGGTCCGTTGAGGCGATCTCCCGCGGACAGAACAAAGGAATGCTCAAGGGCGAGGAATGGACTTGGAAAGACTGCTCGCCAGGCGGCGTGACCTGGACGAAGGTCAAGGAATGCACGGCGGCTGCCTTGCGTGCAGTCGGCCTTGGGTTCGAGCAGTTTTGCCGCACGACCATGCTGGCGCAGGGGCAGTTCACGAAGTTTCTCATGGGCACGCCCGACGAGAAGGCCGAGATTCTCGAAAAGCTCACCGACACATCGAAGTACTCGGAACTCGGGAAGGCAATCGCCGCAAAATGGGCGGCGCTTGATGTCGAAGTGAAGAGACTTGAAGCCGAGATCGGTCAGATGGCTGGACTTGGCGAAGCGCGTGGACAGATCGAGGGTCGCATCGCGGAGCTCAAGGCCCAGATCGCGGAACTTGGCAAGAAGCGTGATGTGGCGACCGCAAAGCTGCAGTGGCTGCGGCACCGCAACGAACTTGAGAAGAACGCGCAGAGCGTGCATAAAAAACTTGTCATGGCCTTCGCTGCGCTCAGGGCGATGGAGCACAAGACATCTGAAGACATGGCCTGCGCGACAAAACGTCTGGAGTCGCTTAATGAGTTCATTGCCAAGGCGGCGGAGCGGGCCAAGATGTACGAATCGGCTGATGTGATTCTGCAGTCCCTTGCTGACGTGCGCAATACCCGTAGTGATAAAGCTGCGGCAGAGCGAGCACTGGAGAAGTGCAGTCAGAAACTTCCTGTACTGCAAAAGAGCGTAGATGATGCGAAGACTACGTTGGAAAAGGCGGTAGGTGAACTTGCCGCTGCGGAGGAACAGGTCGCCGGCGAGGAGAAAAAACTCGAAGCCCTTGACCGGGAAGGCGTCCAAAAAGCCCGCCGCGAAGCGGAGAAGCGCCGGGGCGATCTCAAGAGCTTGCGTGAACGCATCAACGGCATAGCGAAGATTGAGGCGAGTGTGGCTCAACGCGAACAGTTGGTCGCCGTGCGGAAGGGGGAACTGGCGGAAATTGAGGGGAAACTTCCCGCGCTCAAGTCCGAGGTGGAAAGCGCGCGGGAGGCGGTTGCCCGGGCGAGGACGGACCGCGACGTCCAGAAGAAACTGGTCGACGACGGAATCGAGAAGCTGGTGTCCGATCTCAAGGTGGGCGACACCTGCCCTGTCTGCGGCCATTCGATTGAGAGCCTGCACGCCAAGGGGCACTTCAAGGCGCTCTTCGAGAAACTCGACGCACAATGCGCTGAGGCCGAGTCTGCTTACGCGGCAAAGGAGCGGCAGTACAATGAGGCCGCTGCATTGGCAGAAGCGTTGGGGAAGACCATTGATGATGAGACGAGGTCTATTACCACCGAGAAGGAAAAGATTGTTAATGAGAAGTCCTCCGTTTCGGAGGCAGCCTTCCGATATGGTCTTCAGGACGCCTTCGACGGGAGCGTGGCTGTAGCGCTTGATGTATGCAGAACGAACATCAATGCGCTTGACGTGCGCCTGGCGGAGATTGACAAGCAGGAGAAGGCGATCAAGGAACTCCGAGGAGCCTTGAAGAAACTCGCTCAGGCGAAGGACGCTGCCGCTGATTGCAAAACGAAAGCCGAGAAGTCCGTTGCCGATTGTGAACATCAGATCAAAGTCTGCCAGTTTTCGATTGATAAAGCAGACAAGCAGGCAAAGGAGAAGCTCGCAGAAGCTTCAGGGCGGATCACGGAACCGGGTTGGCTCGCGGCATGGGAGAAGGATGCCGAATCCGTCGAGAAGGCGTTCAAGGAGTCGGCTCGGGAATATACAGCCCGCAAGGCCGAACTGACCAAGGTTGAAAATGAGTGTAATGTCCTCGTGAAGGCAATGGATCAGATTGCCGATTGCGTCAAGCGTGCAGTGGAGAAAGTCCCTGCGCTCAACGAGGTGGAGGCGGGCGAGACTGTCGCAACGTCCACGGCGGAAGTGGATGGTCTGCTCGGGCGCTTCGAGGAGTCTCTGAACAGCATGAAGAAGCATCAGGATGCGCGTCCGGAAAGTCTGGCAGATACAGATACGGAGCAGGCGCTCGAGGAGAGCATGGACGTGTTCAAGGAGGAAGTGGCCAAGGCCAACACCGAATGTGGACGCTGCCAGCAGCAGATCGCCGACGACGACAAACGCGCGGCCGAGCGCGCGGCCAAGTGCGAGGAGTCGGAGAAGCTTAAAGCTGAGCGTGACGAGTGGCACCCGATTCATGCGTATCTCGGGGACAACGACGGAAAGAAGATCCGCCGCGAGATCCAGTCGTACGTGCTGGCGAACGTGCTCGTGAAGGCGAACCATTATCTGAAGCAGCTGTCGAACCGCTACGAGCTTTCCTGCGAAGGGTTGACTCTTTCGGTGAGAGACGCATTCGAGGGTGGTGTGGTGCGTCCGGTGAACACGCTCTCTGGCGGAGAGCAGTTCCTCGTCTCGCTCGCCTTGGCGCTGGGGCTTGCCGGAATGAGCGACACTGGCCTGGGCGTGGACATGCTTCTGATCGACGAGGGGTTCGGCACATTGAGTGGTGAGCACCTCAATTCCGCAATCGAGGCGCTTGAACGTCTCAACGCCCTCACCGGTTCGCGCAAAGTGGGCGTAATCAGCCATGTTGAGCGCCTGCGCGAGCGGATTCGCACGCACATCGAGGTGACACGCAACGGCCAGTCACCAAGCGAGGTTAGGGTGGTCACGAATGTGGTCTAGCGGATTTGCAGCTGCAGATTTTGGACCTTGTGCTATAATACTGGCGAACAGGAGAAGCTGAGGTGAAGACGGAAAAGAGAATCATCGAGGTCGTGGGCGGAATCATCCGCAGGGGAGGCAAGTACCTCCTCGGGCGGCGTCCGCTCGGCAAGTCGCAGGGCGGACACTGGGAGTTCATCGGCGGGAAGGTCGAGCCGGACGAGACGCAGGAGCAGGCGCTCGTGCGCGAGTGCCGCGAAGAGCTGGCGCTGGAAGTTGTAAACACTCATATCCGCACGTCGGTAGTCCACGAATACGAAGACCGCACGATCAGGCTCACGCTCATCGACTGCGAGCCTGCTGCCGGCGCGGAGCCAACCGCACTTGAACACTCCGAACTGGGATGGTTTGCCGCCGATGAAATGAACGCCCTTGACTTTTGTGCCGCTGACAGGGACCTGCTGCCGGTAGTGCTGGGGTGACACTTTCTTTAAAGAGGCATCTTTTGGGAGTAACAGGAGAAAGATTATGACGACAGCGGAAAAACTGGTAAAGATTCTGACGGAAAAGAAGATGACGTGCGCGACTGCGGAGTCATGCACGGGCGGCGGCGTTGGCTACACGATCACGGCAGTTTCCGGCGCGAGCGCCGTCTTCTGGGGCGGCGTGATCAGCTACGACAACTCGGTGAAGCGTGATGTTCTTGGCGTGCCGGAGGAAGTGCTGGCGACGAAGGGCGCAGTGTCGCCCGAATGCGCGGCGGCGATGGCCGAGGGCGCGCGGCGGCTCTTGAAGACGGATCTAGCGGTTGCGCTTACGGGCATTGCCGGTCCGGGCGGCGGCACGGCGGAGAAGCCGGTGGGCCTCGTCTGGTTCGGGCTTGCCTCGCCGTCAAGTACCGCCACCGAAATGAAGATATTCCCAGGTGAACGCGAGGCCGTCCGCACTGCGGCCATCGAATACGCGCTGTGCCTTCTGCTCAATGAGGCGCTTGCAAGCTAAAGTATTTGCGGAGTATTGTTGACCGTGCAACGTTTCGCGTTCGGAGGAAATTGGCACCGATGTGGACTGAAATATGCTATACTAACGCCATTGGGAAAGAGAGGCATGAGCATGAAGTTCAACAAGAGATTTCTGAAAAGAGTTCTGGCGATACCATCGTATTCGTATCGCGAAGAGCGGATGCGCGACTACATACTTTCGTTTGCGAAGAAGCGTGGAATCGCGGCAGCGATGGACAAGATCGGGAATGTGTATCTCACCAAGGGGGAGATCGCGAAGGGTGAATACGTGCCGTGCTTCGTCAATCACATGGACACGGTGCAGGAGCCCCAGTGCGCGTATGTGTTCAGGAATCAATGCCTGCCTGTGCGGGAGCGAAAGAACGAAGAAGGCAAGACGGAGCTGTACGTCGACGGATACGGCATAGGCGGCGACAACAAGGCGGGCGTCGCGATGGCGCTCGCCCTGGTGGATGTGCTGCCGAAGTGCAAGGCTGTGTTCTTCGTTGAGGAGGAGATAGGACTCGTAGGCTCGGAAAACATGGACTACGGCTTCCTCAAACACGTCTCTCTGCTCATCACGATGGACTGCTGGGGACGCGTCCGCACGGCGAGCGAATGGCGCAAGAACAGCGCGAAGATGTATTCACGCAGATTCTACGAGCAGGTTCTCAGGAAAGTGTACGAGCGTCATGGTGTGACGGTGATGGACCATCCGGCAAACACGGACGTGTGCAAGCTCATGATGAACTGCGACCTCTGCTGCTGCGACATTGGCAACGGCGGATACAAGCCCCATTGCCCCGATGAGTACGTGTGCGTTGAGGACTCGATCGCCGGTTATGAGCTCATCCTCGACCTCTGCCGCTCGCTGGACAGTCGCCGTGCCTATCGCATCACACCAGAGGAACGTGGCGGCTTTGTTTGACGGCTGTGCTTGACTTTCGATGCGCTGTATGCAGGTGCGAAGGCAGAAGTGCTTTTCTGAATTAGGGTGTGCAACCAAAGGCGATTCTCTAGCGATTGAGAATGTTAATTAGTCCAGGACCTGAAAACGGAAATAGCCATGGCATTGAAAGTATACTACAGTGATAGAATCGAAGACCTTGCGGTGCATCTGAAGGATCGGTTGATAGCGGAACGGCAGCGTAGCGATCCATTTGTCTTTTCGCAGGTGGTCGTGCCGAACACTAACATCGCCAAGTGGCTGCAGATACGCGTGTTTGCCAAAGAGCAGAAGCTTTGCGCGGGAATCAAGTTCCCGTTCATCGAACAACGTCTAACCGAGCTGATGTCGGCGAACCTCCCCGAAGGAACCCCGTTCTCGCTCTTGCCGGACAACGCCTACGCGAACGCCATTATGTCCGCATTGCTCGCCACAAGGGATTCGCTTGACGAGTTCGACGCCCTTGCACCGCTTCGCGCATACATCTCAGGCGATGACGGCAGAGGCGAGTTGAGGATCGTCACGCAGCGCCAGGCCCGGATGGCCTGGCAGCTCGCCGTGAAGATGGCAGACCTCATGGACCAGTATGAAGTGCGCCGACCGGAGATCGTGGAGAGATGGGTTATGGGAGGCGGCGGTAGCGGGGCGACCGCCTTACCGAGGGGGGGAGCGGATGAGATAGAGGCTGCGGAGGCCGCGTTGGCGCGGATTCTCTGGGGACAAAGCGGCGCATTCCCACCTGACGGCGAAAGGTTGTCGTTGCGGCAGCTGTACGACCGCGTTTGCTCCACCCCGCCCAATGGTAATCGGCAGACGATTTACTTCTTTGGTCATTCCACGCTATCGCTCCTTCAGGTAAAGATCCTTGTGTGGCTTGCGCGTACGCACGATGTGGTGTTCTGCCACAACAATGTCTGCCTTGAGTACTGGGGCGACATTGAGACGAAGGCGGAACGCATCAATCGCCTTGGCAGTAGCCATGCAGAAGAAGAGGATTTGTCCGTGGAGAACCCACTGCTCCAGCAATGGGGCGTGGCCGGACGTGAGACAATGCGTCTTCTCGTTGAACTGGAGGAAGAGAACGACGGGCAAATCGACTTCGAGTGGACGTGCGTGGCCGATTCCGAATCCGCGCGACCACTCACGCTGCTTGGACGAATCCAGGAGTCCATCTGCCACCGAACGAGCGAAGTCGAAAGAGTACCGCAGGATGCTTCGCTTCAGGTCGTCGGCGCACCGGGAATCAGACGCGAGGTGGAGATGGTGTACAACGCCATAATCGGAAGCGTCTGGAAGCCGAAGGACTCCGGTGAGCGTCCATGGCCAGACTGCAGTTTTTCCGACATCGCCGTGCTAGTGCCCGACATGGCCACATACCGCCCAATCATCGAGGCTGTGTTCGACGCGCGCGGCGAGGTGCCGTATGGGCTCATCGACACGACTGCGTCGGAGGACAGCAAGTTCCTCGCTGGATTCCTAGCCCTCGCCGATCTGTCACGCCGCGGACTTACGCGAGAGACGTTGTTCGCCGTGCTGGACAACCCATGCGTTCAGAAGGCGCTGGATTATTCCGCCGCTGATGTCACGAACTGGAAAGAACTGACCGCCGCGATAGGCGCGTTCGATGGTTTCGAAGGACGTGATGGAGAGTCGATGTTCAACTGGGACTGGGCGCTTTCGCGTCTCCGCCTGGCGCGTGTGGCCGACAGTCTGCCGGTCGTAGGCGAACCTGACGAAGACTTGCCTCTTGTCGGCGAGGGCGGTGACTCGGCGCTGCGGCTTTCCGAGATCGTTGAGCTTCTGTACCGCAAGACGCAGGCGGCTTTCCGCAGTGGCGCGGATCGCCGTACGCTGCCGTGCGCCGTTGAGCTGTTCGACCAGGACCGGGGTCCGAACTGGGCGTACGTGCTTACACGGCTGATGAACGACTTCCTCGCCGTGCCCGATGACGACCTTCTTGAGTGCAACGTGCAACGTCAGATCGTACAGGCGCTGAACGGCCTCGCGTCCCTCCCCGGTGTTCAAGACTGTGAAGTGGCGTTGGCGGCGGTGGAGCAGTTCGTTGGCGGAATATCCTGCCGCCGGGGCGGCTACCTCACGCACGGCGTGACCGTGGCGGGCCTGCAGCCGATGCGTCCAGTGCCGTTCAAGCAGGTGTTCGTGCTGGGCCTGGGCGCGAACGGTTTTCCCGGACGCACCAGCTCTACAACGCTTGACGTGCGCGGGGCGGGGTGGCGCCTTGGCGACACCGCCCTGCCGAAGGTCAACCGCTACCTTTTCCTGGAGACGGTGATGTCGGCGAGGGATCGACTTGTCTTATCCTATCAGAACCGCGACATTGAAAAGGATGCGGAACTGTTCCCGGCTGGAATCGTGCGTGAACTCGAGGACTTCGCAAGTGCGGCCATCATCAAGGAGCCGTTCAAGGAGTTCAAGGACTATCCGCTGCTGGAACGTGGAGAGCTTGATGGAAAGGGTTTCAGTCCAGTCTGCGACGTGGCATGGGTGAAGGATGATCCGCAGGCGGGGATTCTGCCCACATATTCGAAGCTCGCGCGCATGATGGCGCGCGAGCGGATTGGAGCGGCAGGACCATTTCTTGGCGTTGCCAGTGGTAGTGCGGAGTGTCCTCACTCCGCCGCTGACGAAGCGGATTCCTTCCATCCTGAATCTAACTGTGAGATCTCGGCCAGGGAATTGGCTGAGTTCCTCAAATCGCCGCTGCGCGCCGTGCTGAGCGGGCGCCTAGGAGTTGCGATCGAGGGCTATCGCGACAGGGAACTGGATGCAGATTCGCCGCTCGGAGTGTCCAGCGGACCGGCCGAATGGAAACTTGAAGGTGCGACACTTGACGGTGATGACGGCTTTGAAAGATTGTTTCGCCAGATGCAGCTTGCGGGAGAACTGCCTGCGGGCTTCATCGGGGATTTCGCAAAGGAGAGCCTCGTCGCAGGATTGTCGGATTCGCTTGATGTGCTGCGCGAATTCGCAGAGTCGTTTGGCGTGAAGAAAGGTGTTGACCTCGCCTCGCTCACTTCGCGGCAGCGTGTTCCCGCAATGATAAAGCCCGCCGACGGCAAGTCCGTGAAAGTTCAGTACGTGGCCGAAACTCCGAACTGGACCGAATCCGAAGATGGCGTCTCCGTGCTGGTGACGGGTTATCTTAAGGAGGTGTCGGAAAGATCGCGGCCGATCGACCGAACGCTCGCGCCGTTCATTGCCTTTCTCATGCACCTGACGGATGGTGCTTATGCAGATATAGTTACGCCTCAGACCCTGCGCGTGGGCGTGATCGACATTGCAAATGGGACGACTGCATCCTGGCGATGGAGCGTTGTGCCTGCGGAGGCAAAAGACTATCTAGAAGAGCTTACGTTGCACTACCGTGATTTTCTTGGCGCCACCAAGCGGCCATCCAGGTATAAGGACTTCACCTACAGGAAACTTGCAAAGGCGCTAGAATGGGATCAAGACTGCGACTGGAACGGCATTCTGGAGAGGTTGACGGCGAAGGAGTGGCATGGCAACGCAAAGAAAAAGAGCTTCAACAATGCGCTGGTCGTGGAGCTGGCTTTAGAAGAGTGTAGGTGCGATCCGACGGCGGAGGAACTGAAGGATCTGTACGAGAAGTTCTATAGTCTGCCGATGTCGGGGAAGCTGGATGACGCGGGGATGGGAGGTGCGCAATGATACGCAACGACGAGTTCATCGAGAACTGTCTAGGCGCGAACGATTCAGTCTGGAACAAGTTGCGATATGACAGGGACGGCATAATCGAGGCGTCCGCCGGAACTGGCAAGACGTACGCGCTTCAACGCATTGTGCTTAAGCTCGTGGCGGAGAGAGAGCCCGTCAACGTTAAGAACATCCTGCTAGTGACTTTCACTGAAAAGGCGGCCGGCGAGCTGAAGGACCGCATCCGCGACATATTGACGGAGGCGGGATTGCTTCCGTCTGACTTTGACGAGACGACGATCTGCACCATCCACTCTTTCTGCCGCGAGATACTCTCTGAATACGCTTTCGAGAACCGCGTGCCGATGCAGATGGAGATCGGCGGCACAAACGGCGATCTCGTTCATCGCGCCGTGCGCGCGGCGCTTCTAGGCAATGACTTCAAAGCGCGGTACGGGGATGTGTTCGATGCGTACATGAAGGTTGCAGACCTGAAATCCACTGACGATCTTGCCGTTGCCGTCGAGGCGATGCTGAAGGAATGCGCGCAGCGGGATCAACCGCCGGCGGCGCCTCAGCGCCTCGATGATGCCATGCGGAGCAAACTATCCGGCATCGCCGCAAGAATGAGCCTCGACTTTGCCGGTATAACCGTCAACGCGAGAGCCATGCAAGGTTTTGAGGGTGCCTGCAGCGCGATTGGGGCAGAGATCGGAAATCTTGCTTCGGAAGATTTGCCTACGTTCATTCAGTCAGTAAACGTATGTGCCGCAAACAGCGGAAAGTTGAACCCATCAGTGAATGGACATGGTAGAGGTGTAAGGCTTTTCGATATTCGTGCCGACATCAAAGAATTCGCCGAGGCGCTTGCTGAAGTCCAGGAGGTGCTTTCCGCACAGCTTGTGGCAGATCTTGCATTTCTCGCCTGGCCGGAGTTCATGCATCTCAAGGACGAAGCGGCCATGCTCACGTTCGATGACCTGGTGACAAAGGCGTACCATGTGATCAGGAAAGAGGCTGAACGCGAGGATGCTGGCACGCGCAGCGCACTCATGGATTCAATACGCAGCCGCTACCGCATCGCGCTCGTTGACGAGTTCCAAGACACCAACGAGAAGCAGTGGACGATCTTCCGCAGCCTGTTCTCATCTCGCGTAAACCGCATAGACGGTGACGGCGCGCCAAATCCCCGCCAGGGGTTTCTGCTCGTCGTGGGCGATCCGAAACAGGCCATCTACAGTTTCCAGGGGGCGGACGTTGCCACCTACCTTGCGGCCAAGGGAGAAATCACCGGCGGCGAAGGGGCACAGGAAATGCAGTCGCTAGACAAGACGTTTCGCTCGTGTCGCCCGCTTGTGGATTCATTCAAGAAGATGTTCGGCGAAGCTTCCGGCTGGTTCGCAGACATGAAGGAGGGCGACGAGAGAATAGCCTATCCTGAAGTCGGATATCCGGAAGGGAACGAGAGGTTCCTTGGCCTGGAGGATCTGACGGGACGCGACGCCGTGACATTGCTGGAATCGCTTCCAAAGCAGCTGCCAGGTGAATTGAAGGGGCAGCGCTCTGGATATGGAAACACCACTATGTGTCTGCCCGTGTTCATGCGGAATGCAGCGCGCGAGATGAAGCGGCTGTGTGCGTTGAGCGTGGCGTACAGGACGACAGATACAGAGACGGGGCAGCCGATTGGCCACAAGATCCGGTATGGCGACATGTGCGTACTTGTAAGAGGTGGTGTCGAGGCGAAAGTGGTAAAGCGCGTGCTGGCGGAAGAGGGGATACCATATAGCCACTACAAGGAGCGTGGCATCTATGGATCGGTGGAGGCGGAGGCGCTGATAGCATTGTTTGATTTTCTAGCCGAACCAGGACGGTCTGGAAACCTTGCAGCACTTCTCATTACGCCGCTCTTCAATGTCCATCCGTCGGAGCTCGAAGCGTGGCTTGCGAGCGGCGACAAGGCGCTTGCCGATCTCGTGGAAAGATGGCAGGAGCTTTCGGCGAAACGTTCCTGGATCGCGCTTTTCGAGAGCGTGATGAACGATACGGCGCTGGCGCATCCCGCACAGGGCGACTACGAGTACGATCGTCGGTGGACGGCGTGCAGGCAGATTCTCGACAGGCTGCTTGCCGAGAAAGGGCATTCTGCTCTTTCACCGGGCGAATTCGCCGCGCTCCTGCGCTCTTGGCGCAAAGACGACCAGCGTTCGGGGGAGAATGGCGCCCTTCGCCAAAAGGAAAACGAGAGCGACAGCGTGCAGATCATGACGATGCACGCTTCAAAGGGACTTGAGTTCAAGGCAGTGTTCATCGCATCGGGATTCAGTGGACTCAAAGACGGCGAAGATGCAGATGAGCGCAAGCGCCTATACTACGTGGCGCTGACGCGCGCCGAACACAAGCTCTACCTTCCATGGACGCAATGGGATTCGCATACGCGAAATGTGCAAAGGCAGAGCGTGGAGGAGCGCGGGCTTGGGAGCGTGGGCTCGCCACTATTGGGGGATGGATTTCTCTCACGCGCGATCAGGGCGTGTTTCGAGAGACCTGTGGTTTTGAACGGCCAAGATGGCCGTTCTCCCAGTGATGATTGCAGTACGAACGGGCAGGATGCCCGTTCTCCAAGGGATGCGGCGATCCCCAAGATTTACGAAGTGGGATATTTGAAGAATCTGCGGCTGAAATGGGATTCGTTCAGTTCGCTCAGTCACAGTGACGGAACGAACAAGATAGTGCCATCTGCCGAAAACGAGACGGATGAATCGTCCGCAGGCGGATCGTCTGCACAGAAGCCCATGGCCACGCTTCTTCCGCGTAACAACGTTTCCGGCAATGTGTTCCATGAAATAATGGAGACGCTGTGCGGAGGGAACGAGTTGATCGGCGCTTTGGGATTTGCGGTTGGGAAAAAAACGCTAGCCGAGGCGCTTGAGGAGACTGGTCCGCTGATGGAACTCGTGCGCCGGACGATGCGTCGTAATGCGCTGGGCAATCAGAAGAGAGGCGACGATTCCACAGAGAGGACGCTTGTCCGTATGGTCTGGCGCGCGCTGAACACGCGCATTGAAATCGGTGAACGGGAGATCTTCCTGAAGGACATTCCGTTCGCAGACCGCCTTGCCGAAGTCGAGTTCGTTATGGACGAGGCGTCCGTGCTGGAGGAGGATGCTCTGCACGCCGCAGACGCCGTTCGCGACGGCGCGTTCAACGGCAAGATAGACCTTTTGATACGTCCAGACGGCAAGGATGGTGCCGTGTACGTGCTGGACTGGAAGACGAACTCGCTCGTCGACTATGGCGAAGCGAGCGTCGAGGCGGGTATGGAGGCGGCAGGGTATCCGCTCCAGTTCCAGCTCTATTCGCTTGCCGTCGCAAGATGGCTAGGACGCGAAAAGCTCGCCGGCGTGGCATATCTCTTCGTGCGCGGCGGTGAACACGGCGAAGCGAGCGGCGTATATAGCCGCGTCATGGACGACATGATGTTTGCGAGCTGCCGTCAACGAGTCATGGATGCCGTTTCGCATGGCAGGTAAGGGGAGGATGATCGACATGGAAGTCGCGGAGATTGCCAGGCGGTTGAAACTGTTCGGGATACCGCATGAAGATACTCAAGGCGTGCGCGGGGTTTTGGCACGGCTTGTCGCCGCACAGTCGCTTTCTCTGGGCGAATTGCAGACGGCGCGCGACATCGTAAACCGGAAGGAATGCAAGAGTGAGGCGGTGTACCTATTTCTGGCGGCGATGTTCATTTCGCAAAGCGGGGGGAATGCCTTTCTTCGTCCGGAGAAGGGTGCAGCGCTCCTTGAGAAGGCTGGATATCTGGAAGATGCCGCCGATGAGATAATATCCAATGCTGAACATGCCGAAACTGTACGCGCCTTGTGGAAGAAGGCCCAGGCGGCGGCAGAGGAACTCGATGGCGACGTGGTCGTGAAGCGGTCCTATGCAGGTGGAGAAGGCTGGTTCTTCAAGAGAAACCTCTCAGCAGTCGAGGCAGTGTCGAAGGCTCTTGCCAAGCATGCGGCGGATGGCAAGGCGGATCGGTCTCTTGCCGCCGACAATCCACTCTCGTCTGATGAACTTGACGCCGCGATCAAATTCAGAGGAATCAAACTGAACAATGAGCAGATCGAGGCGGTGAAGCGGGTGGCACAGAATCGTTTCGTGGTGGTGACGGGCGGTCCTGGAACGGGGAAGACAACCGTAGTATGCGCCATGCTTCGCGTGCTTATGGCGCGGGGGCTTGATCTGGACGAGATTGCTCTGGCCGCGCCTACGGGACGCGCCGCACAGCGCATGGGCGAAGCGCTGCGCAATCAGTGTGCTAAGGCAGAAGGTCTTGGCGAAGAGACGCGCAGGAAGATCGAATCGCTTGACGGCTCCACGATCCACTCTTTGCTGGGAGGTCTCCCGCCGAACTGGAAGTACACGGAAGAGAACAAGCTGCCGCTCAAGCTGGTGGTGGTGGATGAGTCGTCGATGGTCGATGTGCACATCATGAAGGCGCTGGTCGCAGCGTTGCCGGACGATTGCCGGCTTGTGCTTTTGGGCGACAAGGACCAGTTGCCCTCCGTGGAGACGGGTGCCGTCCTTGGCGACATCGTCGGCACACAGGATGCGGAGTTTGTCGTTCGCCTGACCGTGTCAAATCGATTCCCGGAAGATTTTGCGAAGTGTGCCATAGCGGTCAACGAAGGCAAGGCGGAGGATTTTGTAAATGTGTCGCCTGAGCTGTCTTGGGGAAATATCGAATGGCTTAATTCATTCGACTCTGCGGAAACGAGATGCTTCCGTTGTGTGTTTCCGGAAAACTCTAATTCGTCCGCATGTCATGACCTACTGATGAAGTGGGCGGAGCATTATGGCCTGTTGGAAGGCGGACGCCTTGTGAATCTGGCATCGGATTCAATATTGAAGGACGACGCGGCATTGACGGAGGGTACGCTCTCCGAGAAGGCAAAGGCCATTTTTGCGGAGCTGGATCGTTCAAGGATTTTGACAGTTGTCAGAAAGGGTCCGCATGGCGTGGATGGCGTCAACGAACTTCTTCTCAAGGCACGTTTCGGCGGGCGATTGCCGTTCAATCCGCTAGTGAAGGCGGGAGTGCCTGTGATAATCACGCGCAACACGCCATCAAAGAGACTCTGGAATGGCGATGTCGGCGTGACCGTGGAGGGAAGATCGGGCATGGTGGTGATGTTCCC
>JAEEGG010011193.1_pt1 | contig 19640 bp, 12 predicted proteins | sample 9134161 | NCBI WGS metagenome assembly JAEEGG01 (sample SAMN16246543, study PRJNA631951) | gut metagenome | biome: gut microbiome; feature: rumen; material: CR-attached | host: Bos | place: Iran: Karaj | collected 2018-10 | reverse complement strand
CTTTTAGAAATAAAAAATAAGGGTAACAGAAATTTATGCCCCAAAAATAAGGCTCTGTTGTTATTAAAAATCTACTGATTCAAAATCGGCATTAGAAGCGGAATGGTGTTTGTTTAAAGCGGATTACAAATCCCGAAGGACATAAGTACTCTTACCTTCGGGTTATATTTATCTCATATTCATTATTTATATTTATTTTCCTGTCGGTGTAGAATGCTAACTTCCATCCACAAGCATCGGCACTTCCACTTTCGTCCAATACTATGTCAATTACAATCTTCCCATTGATAATTCTAAACTTAACATCCTCTCGAGTAGTAGTTGTCCTTCCCGAAATAGCAAAAACAGTATGGTTTGAAAAGTCAATTGGGGGCATCTCGTTGCAAGTTCCAAAAAACTCGCGATATGTTTCCTCATCATTCATTGCGACTAACCATTTAGCATTGTTTCCACCATTGTCATAATCGCACACCTGACACATATCGTCGGGAAAATCAAGGGCACAATCCCAATCATCATATTCCCACTCTGGATGTATGCGTGTTATTGAAACAACAGAAGTGTCGCAAATGGTAGGATCTTGTTGCGATATACTTTCAATTGGTTCGATTGAATCTGGTTTTTCACACCCTACGAATGCGATCACACTCATTGCTACAACGAGTATTGATATTAAGACTAATTTTTTCATGGCTCAATATTAATAAATTTCATCACAAATGTACGCATTATTTTCTATTGGGCAATAAAGATTTGGGATTGATGCAATGTATTTGACGGATAAAATATCCTTATACTTTTACCTTCGGGAGTACAAATCCCGAAGGACATAGTAGTTAGGGGGCAAACTTTCCGATTATTTGTCGTAAGGCTTATGTGTGATGTAGTAATTGTCGGTCCAGGGCTGGAACTTTAGCTGCTTGGTATACATTCCACGGGCTATCGAATCAAGCGTCTCGGAACCTACAGCCTTCGACCTCGACACCGTATAACGCGAAGCCATAAGACCATAAGCGGCTCCACCTGGCATTTTCGATTCTGCATCTATGGTGATGTTGGTAAATATAGGCCTGTCCTGCGCTATTCCGCTCGACGGCTTCGTAACCTGCATATATGTATACAAGTTCTCGTCTGCAGTCGAAACACTGAATGTTAGGCACTCTGGCATCTTAACCAAACGTCTCGCAACCGACTCGTCCGATGCGTTTATCTGAGCTGCAATAGAACTGTAGAACGATGCCACCGAAAAGGCCTGCTCAATCGTAGTATACGAATCATTAGAAACCCTATACGACTGATTGTTGTACACATTTATGGATTTTTGTACGGTATCGCCGCTAGTCTTAACCTCCAGATAATTGAAATACACATTGGTTTCCTGCAGATTGGCATTCTTACCAGGTGCAAACTTTATATTACAATCGTTGGTATATCTTGACAGCTCAATTTTTGGTGCTCTTGCATCCGGAGCAATTATACGGCAACCATCCACTATTTCGGCACTACCTTTTGCAATAATCCTTCCATTGTCAATGTTGACCTCTATCTCGTATACAAAACCTTCGGAAAGCTCAGGCCTACCAACCCAAATGGTATTTCTGTCGCTTGCAAAGTAGCCACTCTCCTTTGGAATGCTGTCCACCGGCCAGAAATCCCATGTTTTCAAGATGGAATTTCCTTGCTTCTTATGCAACTTAACCTGCACATCGCAGTCGTAGAACAAAGAATCTGACACCGAAGCCATTTCAGATGCTGGCAAATTACCAATAAAACACTTGTTAACCTTAACATATTGCATATCCTGCGACTTGTCGAGAACACAAAAAACAGTAGGGACATCTCGCCACGTATCATTAACATCAAAGTCTGAATTGCAAGAAGAGGAGACAATTATCAAACTCAATATGCTTACTATCAATATATTTCTAATCATTTCTAAAACTCTAATTCGAATGCAAAAATAAAACAAAAAAGAACACCAGCAACTTTTATGTAAAAAAAAAGGGCGAAAATCGCCCTTCATGTATTTCGTAAAGATTTTACTCTACATATTCGTAAGTCCACTTTTCGGTAATCTTTGAAACCGAGAAATGGGTGTTTTCTGTCCTTCTTACAACCTTTTCCATTGGCGTTTTCTTGTCGTAAGTGTATTCACATTCTTCAGTATATGTTTTGTCGGGACCTTCATAAGTACAGCTTACAACATTGTTGCGCGAGAAGATAAGACAACTTACACCACCTTCCTCTACAAGCCCCATAACGCGAGCCAACTGTGGATTCCTATTCTTATCGTAGGTGTAAGATATATTTATTGTATCTCCAGTCGTAGAAACCATAGATACGTGCGATATGTTATTCTTTTCCCATTCAATAACATAGTCGTTGACTTTTATATCGTACTCAGCTTTCGGTCTGATTTCGCTTGCCTCAATACTTTCAGCCATTTCCTCTGAAACAAAATACGGAAGCAAAGAAGTTTCCATGCAGGAGAAATTTCTCGGGAACCTCGATGTATTGATAGTTTCCTTTATCGACACAACCTTGTTGCCATCATAATCAAGCACCAACCACCTGTATGGCAAACTATTTTCGGAAAATTCCTCTGTGAAATACTTTATTTCCTTGAGTTTCTTCGAATCATTGTCGTACATGAATCGTATGCGGGTCTTTCTTTCTGCAGCAATATTGGATGTTATACCAATAATCCTGTTACTTTCCTTTTTGTTGTACTCGTAGTTGTAGTTGTACCACACATCTCCGTTAGTCCTATATACGGTACGGGATGCAAGATATTTTCCGTCCCATATCCAATCTTCACGCAAATACTTTGGGGTGGAACTTGGATGGTCAATACTGTCAATTGTTGTTACAGCTTCCTTCTCATACCATACTTTAGCCAATTGGTCCTTTGGCTTATATACTCCACTTTTATTGCATGATACCAAGAGGATTGCGCTCAACAGCACAAACGATACGATTGCTATTTTTTTCATAAAAACTAATTAATTAAAAGTCGTGCAAAATTACACTTTCATTACCAATTAATAAGCGCCAGAAACATTTTTTTTCTTAAAAAAAACAAAAAGTTTTCAACAAACCAAATCCATTAAAAATCAGCACATTCCGCACTTGCGATTATACACATAAAAAAGGCTTCCACAAGGGAAGCCTGATTGTATTAATAATTTGCAAATTTACTTATACTCGTATGTAGTTGTTCTTGTTGTTGTTGTCTTATAACTAAAAGAATAGCCTCCATTAGAACTTGTATTTTCATAGCGATACACAGTAGTGACTGATGTCGGATATTTACCATCATATTCGTATGTGTATTCATCTATTGTTGTTATAGTTTTGTTGTTGCTCGTATAACTGCATGTTTCCTTTACTACATTATTTTTTGAATATGCGAAATGCAATTCTTCAGCTTCACCTTCGAATACCCAGACTGCTCCATACATACCATAATAGGGATTAATATTATTGTCGTATTCGTATGTAGTGGTAACTGGATCTTCATCGGGTTCTGCTGTTACCACCTGCGAAATATTCTTGCCGTCCCATGTAATATTTGCAGTAATTGTATAAGTATGTGTTGCTTTAGCCGTAAGTCCTTTTTCTTTTAGTTCCTTATATTTTAAAATATAACTAGGTATCAATGACTTTGCAAAATCAGACATATTCTTATCTGAAGCGCCCCAATATTCCGTCATAGCCACCTTAACAGGCAACTTACCTTCATATTCTATATCATAGCTAAAACCTAATTCATTGTCTTCATAATACTTCATAGACTGCAATTTTTTGTCTTCGTTATATGCGTATTCAACCTTTCCTCCGTCGAATGTCAAACCAGTCAGACGGTTCTTGTCATCATAGATATAAGCAACATTAGCATCAACATTACCGTGGCTATCCTTAATTACGACAGAGCCCAAAGTCTTGTCAACCCAGTTCCACTCTTCGGCAACATAACGAGGCTGAGCCATTGTATCAGTTCTTGTGGTAGTCATATCGGGGGTTACTTGGGTGGTCACATCTATTGTTGTCCACTCTTTATAAATCTTTGCAATTTTCTCTTTGGGTTTGTATACGCCGTCTTTCTTGCACGATACAAATGCAACTGTCAACAATGCAATTGCTACAATCAATAAATTTCTTTTCATCTCTTTAAATTTAAATTAGCGTTATGTATAAAATTATCCGCAAATATATGACATTTCTGCATACTAGAAAAAAAACATATGTATTCATACAAAAAAAGGCTTCCACGTGGGAAGCCTTGAGAGTATTAACTAATCAACGAAAAATTACTTTGTGTATTCGTATGTAGTTGTATTAACAGTAGTAGTCTTATAAGTAGTTCCCAAAATCTCATTTTCGCGTACATCGGTAGTAATTACCTTTACAGGCATCTTGCCGTCATATTCGTAAGCATATTCATCAACTTCTGTAATAGTCTTGTTGCCTTCAACATAGCTCTCGGTTCTCTTTACGATGTTATTCTTCGAGTAAAATACTTCATAATCTTCACTGCAATACATCCCTGCGAAAGGATTTGTCTTGCCATCATATTCGTAAGTAATAGTGTGCTTATAGTTATCATCACTCGTAGTAACTACCTGAGAAATGTTCTTGCCATCCCATTCCAATGCCGATGTATATGTATATGAAATAGTTGTAGTCTTAGCACTAATATCATTCGCTTCAATTGCATCGCATATATAGCTAGGAATTATTGTCCTTGCAAAATCAGAAACCTTCTTGCCAATAGTATATGTGTACACTGTAGTTATTGTGGTAGGCACCTTACCATCGTATGTAATTTCCATAACTGCTTCGGAATGATCGCCTTGCGAAATCTTAACAGTCTGCAATTTCTTATCGTCGTTGTAAACATATTCAGCCTTACGGTTATCTGCTCCTGTAGATCCTACAATTCTATTTTTATCGTCGTAGGTGTAATTTACAGTTTCACTAACTCTACCATCTGAATCCTTATACATTATGCTAGACAAACTCTTTTTACCCCAAGCCCATTCTTGCGCAACATAAGGATTAAGAGAATCAATCCTTGTGGTTGAACCACTAGCATCTGTTGTAACTGTAGTTCTTGTCCACTCATTGTAAACCTTTGCTACTTTGTGTTTTGGATTGAAAACACCATCCTTCTTGCACGATACAAATGCAACTGCCAATAATGCAATCGCTGAAATCAATAAAATTCTTTTCATCTCAATAAAGTTAAAATAAATAAATATTAGTTAATTAATTTTTGCAAATATATCTATTCCGTAAAATATCAATAGTTTTTTCAAAAAAAATTACAACTTATGGTGCATTTTCTTTGCCTTGGTCTCTAGGTAGAACTTGTTGTACTCGTTAGGTTCCACCTTGATAGGTACGGTTTCCACAACTTCTAGTCCATATCCCTTGATACCTGCCATCTTGCGTGGATTGTTGGTTATGAGACGCATCTTTGTAACGCCAATATGCCTTAATATCTGTGCACCAACGCCATAATCGCGCTCATCGTCCTTGAATCCTAGGTGAAGGTTTGCCTCAACGGTATCATACCCCTGCTCCTGCAACTTGTAGGCTGCAATCTTGTTCATCAGACCAATTCCGCGTCCTTCCTGGTTGAGGTACAGCAAAACGCCCTTGCCTTCCTTTTCAATCATCTTCATCGACTCGTGCAACTGAGTTCCGCAGTCGCATTTCTTTGAACCAAAGATGTCGCCAGTTGCACAACTAGAATGCACGCGCACAAGCACCGGCTCTCCTGGTTCCCATTTGCCCTTGATAAGAGCAACATGCTCAAGGCCATTGCAATGCTGACGGAATGGTATTACATCGAAATTACCATATTCGGTAGGCAGGAACACGCGGTCGCCCATATCGACAAGACTTTCGGTCTGCAGGCGATACTTTATGATGTCGGCAATGCATATAATCTTAAGTCCGTACTTGTCGGCCACCTCGAAAAGCTGTGGCAGACGCGCCATAGTTCCGTCCTCGTTCATAATTTCGATAAGTGCTGCAGCCGGATAAAGTCCTGCCAGACGAGCCAAATCAATAGAAGCCTCGGTATGTCCTGCACGACGAAGCACGCCCTTGCTCTTTGCGTAAAGCGGATTTATATGACCTGGACGGCCAAATGTTTCGGGCTTGGAGTTCGGATCGGCCAAAGCACGGATTGTAGCAGCGCGGTCGTGAGCCGAAACGCCAGTAGTACAACCTTCCAACTTATCTACAGTAACGGTAAATGGAGTTCCAAGCATCGATGTATTGTTCGACACCTGATGAGCAAGTTCCAATTCTTCGCAACGTTCCTCGGTGATAGGCGCACAAAGCACTCCGCGACCATTGTGAAGCATAAAGTTCACTATTTCGGGGGTTATCTTCTCGGCGGCAACAATGAAATCGCCTTCATTTTCCCTATCTTCGTCGTCAACGACAATAACAATCTTTCCCTGTCTGAAATCCTCAATGGCTTCTTCGACAGTATTCAAATGACGCTTATTATCTTCAATCATCTCGTTTCCTTTCTATATGGGATGCAAAAAAACTTCCCAATTTTTAAGACCGCAAATTTACATTAAAAATCCGTTTGCAATCCAATAAAAACAAAAAAAGACAAAAAGGTAACAACAGATATTTACAAATCATCCAAATGGTTTGTAATCAAAGAAATATGCATATATAAAATTACTGATTATCCTCGTCCTTTGTCCGTCTGAACTTTATCAAATTTATTATCTTGTTCATTACGCGAGGATTTATTCTCAAATTGTCATTGGCAACAGCTACAACCAAGTAAACACCGATAGGCAATAGGATGAGAGAACTTACCCACATTCCAATATATGTTGGAGTTACCAATTCCTTGACGGTACTTTCAAAAGTTGTCGATATAATATAGTACATAAGAAATATTAAAACAGAAACTACCGTTGAAAGTCCGAAACCACCTTTTCTGATTATTGAACCTAAAGGTATGCCAATCAGGCAGAATAACAAACATGCCAACGACAACGAATATTTCCTATACCACTCTATTTCGTGACGAACTATCCACCTACGGGTTCCTTCAACCTCATCCGCCACAATATTTACATACGTGTCAGCCGAGCGCGAATAATTGACCGCAAATTCATATACTTGCTCTTTCTGCACATTGTCCATCATTGAAAGCAGCGTATCTATATTGATTTTTGACACAACCGATTCGTCATCAGCCGAAATTCTCAATGGAGGAGCTTTCGAAAATGCATACGTCCCCATGTTTCCATAATGAATTTCGTTCATGCCCTTGAAAATCTGAAAGCGCTTGAAATTTCCACATATCTCCTGCTCCCTGTTTCCCAAGGCATCATTCAACGAGTCCATAGTATATTTTAGCTGCTGATTATCAAGCATTTCATAACCGCCCTTGAAAAATTCTTCGTTATCCTTGTCGATTCCCGTCGCATCAAGTTCCAAATATGCCACCTGACGCTCAAACTTAGAACTTTGATGCTGATATTTGTTTCCTTTTACATCCTCGTGACGCGTACCGTTGTGAAGTTCCAGTATCATCATCGAATTGTCTTCCGTTATCAAAATATTACCTGACGAAGCCATTGTAACATTGTTGGGTGTGGAAGTATTGCGGTGATCATAAATAAGTATTCCGTTCAAGTCGTTGTTGCGAGTCTTCTGGTCGACCTTGATAAAGATATCATCGGCAGGCTCAACAAATATGCCATTCTGTATTATGACTTCGGGACGCTGCTGCTGTATTCCAAACAACAACGACCTCATTTTCAGATTGGTATAAGGCATAAGATTATTAGAAAAGAAAAATGCACCACAACTGATTACAATATTGAAAACAACCAGCGGAAGCATTATCCTGTACAGCGAAACTCCACCCGACTTCATAGCAAATAGCTCGTTGGTCTCGCCAAACTTACCCATAGCCATGATTGATGCAAGAAGTCCGGACAACGGCAACGCCAATGGCACCAGCGAAAACGATGCATAGAACATCAGTTCCAGAATTATTGAAAAATCCAAGCCCTTGCCAACAAGGTCGTCTATATATCTCCAAAGGAACTGCATGAGAAGTATGAAGACACACAAAAGGAACGTTATTACCCATGGACCGAAAAACGCCCGCAAGATATATCTGTGCAACCTCTTCATGCCAACTTGTAATTTTTACAAAGTTAATGGTTTTTTACGAAAATACTCCTCCACTACTGCCCTATCTTTATTAAGTTGATTCACAAGGCTTTCCACATCGTTAAATTTTTGTTCAACCCTTATTCTCGAACAAAAGCTTACTTTCACTTCCTTGCCGTACAAGTCGGCAGAGCATCCTAGCATGTGCAGTTCGATACTTTGGCTTTTGCCATCGAATGTTGGACAATAACCTATATTAAGCATTGATTCGTAACACTTTCCGTCAACCGAAGCCAACACTACATACACGCCATTGGCAGGCACAACCTTACGGCTATCCGAAATTTCAATATTGGCCGTGGGGAAACCAATTGTGTGTCCAACACCCCGACCATGCACCACCTTTCCGGTAATACTATATTTATATCCTAGAAATCTATTTGCAGTCGACACATCTCCGTTAGCCAATAAATTCCTTATCGACGAAGAACTTATATCGTCCGAATAATCCAGATGGAACCTATCAAGACGCGAAACGGGAATTTTTCCAGAAAATATTTCGGACACTCCATTTTCCTTGTGCCCTATGGAATTGTTATAACCGAGCAATAGCCTCGAAACCGAAAGTCTTGATACTAATATATCATCAATGAAGCGAGTTCCAGAAAGTGCGGCTATTTCGGAATTGAAATTCAGCACCAACAAGTTCCTAACGCCAAACCTATCGAACAATGCAAGTTTCTCGTCCATTGTCGAAAGCAAGCTAATCTTTCTACCGAAAAACTCAGCCGGATGCGGATTCATTGTTATGACAAGCTCCTCGAATCCTGAATTTTCCGCCATCAGCTTTACCTGATCAATAATATATTGATGTCCTGTATGCACACCGTCGAACACGCCTACAGTAGCTACGCAGTTCTTCGGAATTTCAGGCGATATTTCATAAAATACTTTCAAGCAGAATTTTTTTGCAAAGATACAATATTATTTACGATTTACGATTTTAGATTTACGATTGTACAATCGCGTCACGGCGCGATTCAAGAAAAGGCGCAACGCATTGCGCCGCCACAATTATCAACCTTTAGCTCGGCGTAGCCAAATCATTGAATCGTCGAACATTCAGCTCAGCGTAGCTAATTATCAAATTATCAAATCACACATGTCCCAAACTTTGATATTTTTGCAACGTGGAAGAAACGCAGATAGAATATCAACGACTGACTATAGAAAAGGAGTGCTCGGAATTTATGGCCAAGCTCCCCAACCGCATTTTCATAAACGGACGCTTCGTGGGCATAATGCAACAGAAAAAAGTTAGCATAATGATACCCGAAGGCACATACAACATAATGATTCAAAGTCCTATTCCGCTACTATACGCTACCGACCAGATTGAAATACAGAAAGGCGTGGAAAATGTCGTAGCATTCAAAAATCGCGAACGAATATGGGACATACTATTTACAATCGACCTTGTGCTATGGATTGCGGGATTTTTCGTAACACTGCCAGAACCATGGGACCTGATATACGAAATATCAACCAATACCTTCCTTGCCTTATGGCTCATCTACGAGTTTTGCATACGCAAAAAGTATTACAAAATTAGGCAATGGAGAAATTGTCAATTGACAATTGATAATGGATAATTAATAATTGGTAATAAAAAAAAGAAGTCCGCTTGCGGACTTCCCTATTGTTTTATCTAATAAGCATTACTGTTCCCTGCCTATTGTGTATTACACCGTTCCAATCCTCAAAGGTGCAGAACCACTGATATAGACCAGGAGGACAAACTGCATCGCCTTTTATCTTATTTCCCCAGTCGGTACCATCCCAGGCGCCTTCGCCACATGATTCACACGATGCAGATGGATCGTATGTGTCGCTTCTAAATACAATTGCACCCCACCTGTCAAAAACTGTAAGTATATAGTTGTTCCTGGTTATGCCGTTTCCACAAATCCTGAAACAGTCATTTATACCGTCGCCATTCGGCGTGAATGATGTCGGAGCATAAAATGCAAACTCATTCTGTATTATTATTGGGCGTATTGTAGTATCACGACAATAATTTTCCGATTCAGCCACCAGCATAACCTCGAACTCACCTATCCTTCTGTACTTATGGCGAGGATTCTCGAACAAAGAACTATCATTGTCGCCAAAGAACCAGAAATAACGCTCTGCTCCTGTAGAATAATTGATAAACTCTATCTCAGAATCAAGCATACCCGTAATCAAAGGATCAGACTCAAACAAGGCCTTAGGTTTCGGATATACGGTAATCATATTGTTATATGTCTTATAGAAATGGCAACCGAAATTATCAACAAGTTCAAGGGAAACATTGTATGTTCCATCCTGATTATACTCATGCGTTGGTGACCATGCATCGGAGAATGCATAATCGCCAAATTCCCACAATGTTTGAGTTGCAGTATTGAATGGTATGAACCTTACTGCTAGCGGAGCACATCCTTCGATTTGGGATGCAGTAAACAAAGTATCAGGCTTTGGTCTCACATTTATCAGTATCGAATCTTCCACAGGTGTAGTACCGCACATATCCGACAATGTTATATGAACCATAGTTGTTGTATCAAGATTTATTGTAAACGGAGATGGTACTATTTCACCGCTGTCAATTGTCAGCAAATACGGACCGCCGTTTCCACCTTCAGACACAACATTTATTATTGCACCAGTTCCTGGACATATTGTGTCGTAACTTGTTGTTACAGCTCTTATATTCAGTGGCGGATTCAAAGTCACAGTCACAGGTTGCGAAACAGCAGAGCATCCCGATGCATCAATAACTGTAAGTGTATATGTCGAATTTACCTCCGGTGTCACTGTCAACATATTTGAGTACGAAATCACAGAATCCTGATTTGCCCATATATATGTATAGAACGGTGTACCACCAGCAGCCTGAGTCGTTATCGTAGTCGTCTGACCGTTGCATATAGTCTGGTCGCTCATAGGTAATATATATATAGGTGTAGGACCTTCCACAGTTATACTGCTTTCGATACGGCAGTTGTGATCATCGGTAACGGTAACGACATACTCGCCAGGAACTGCATTTATATTATGCGTTGTCTGTCCTTCTGGCCACAAGTATGAATACGGAGGAACACCTCCCTGAACATTGATTGTTGCAGTTCCGTCATCAATATCACCACACGATGCAGCTGTTGACATTGTATTAATGAACATTTGTGAAGGTTCATCAATAATGAAATACGTATTTGCATGACATCCGATTGCATCCATTACTGTCACAGTATACAAACCAGCGCACAATCCCCTGTATATGTAATTATCAGAACCCCACAAATACTGGAAAGGCTGTAGACCGCCATGCATAACAATTTCGGCGCTACCATCGCAAGAACCGAAACATCTGTTATGAACCAGAATCATCGAATCGATAACCATTTCGGGACTTACTGTAATCGTAAATGTCTCCGTATTAGACTGGCAATTATGACTATCGGTAACATATACCGAATAAGTTGTAGTTTCATGAAGCGTTGTCTCGAAATTAGGAGTATTGCCAACATCTGTTCCATTGTCTGTTATCCAATGGAATGTGTACGGCATTGTACCGCCAATAGCAGATGACTGAACAAACGAAACCGTTCCCTCGCACACTGCACTATTTCCGTCGGTGGATACAATCAGCGGGTCGGGCTGATTGACTATAAATTCGCGCGACAAGGAACATCCATGCTCGTCTGTAACTGTAACTACATACTGACCAGCAGCTAAGTTTCGACGAATTCTAGATGCATAACCAATATCCGACCATAGGTATGACAAGTCGCCTGTACCGCCGTTAACACTTATGCTTATCATGCCGTCGTACGAACGATAGCAAGAAAGGTCGGAACTGTGCGTAAACATATCGACTACCACCATTTCATCCGGTTCGTTTATCTCGTAATCGAAAGCCAGCTCGCAACCATTAGCATCACTCAAAGTTACACTGTATTCGCCAACGCACAAGTTGAGCAATGTGTTAGACGGAGCGCTCCACGAATACGAATAAGGCAATGTACCGCCCGTAGCTATTACTGTTGCCGAACCTTGGCAGTCGCGATAGCATCTGTTGTCAACCGTTGATATATCACCGACCAACTTCGATGGTGTAAAGATATTTACAACTGTATCTTCAGAGATACATCCGTTAGCCTCTATATGCAATGTCACAGGATGAGTTGCTGCCTCTGGATCCTGCCAATATATCACGTATGGACCTACACCACTTCCCGACTCAACAATTGCGCCATCGAAATCCCAGAAGTACTGAGCATTGTTTCCTACAGCTCCAACAGTTGTCATGTTGCCGATATAAGTGATTGTTGTAGCATCGCCATAGCAACTTACAGGCAAATAAGCAAAAGTATTAGTCGGTTGCGGATAAAACTCCACAATTACATCATCGTAGGTTGAACAGTTGTTGTAGTCGCCCAAATAAGCTTCCGTCCATCTGAACTTGTAAGTTCCCCAAGCATCAACAAAAACATTTGTTGTTGGAGAATGTTCGGCTGCAAATGTTGCATTACCGCCTGTTGGCGCAGAAACAACAGTCCATGTACCTTCATTTCCAGCAGGAAGCGGAGTTGCCGACAGCATATAGCGGTCGGCACATACACGAGCATCTTCACCTGCATACGGAGCCGGCTGAATACAGCAACCAGGATCATTGTAGTCCCTTACTGTTACAACCAAAGTTGTATCGTACGTACAACCGAAATTATCGGTAGCATAGAATGTATATTCATGCTGACCGGGAATACCAGGGGTTGATATTGTACTAGCAGTCATGTCCTGGAAAACATCATCGCCATTCCAAGTCAAGTCCTGCGATGTTTCCGACATGTCGTAAGTATTCTGGAACGATATTCTATTTTCATCGGCAGGAATAATGTGGTCGGCAAAGTGAAGCTCGGTCTGGAATACAGTACCATCATCAATGCTCAAATTATCAATAAAGATTACGCACCATTCACCGTTTATCGGGCATCCAATAAGATCGTTGAAACTGCCTACTGGCTGATAATATCCTGATGGCAACGGAGTACTTGAACCAGGACAATTTGCTGTCATAAGTCCCCTGTTATCACTCATCGTCCAATAATAGTCGTATCCGACACCAACCCACTGAGGACCATCGTTACATGAGTTTGTTCCCTGGGTATCATAATCTACAGCTTCGCCAAAATATCCGCCGCCACAACCTCTATTGAATAAAGATACGCGTTGACCATTAGGGCATTGCAGCAATATTTGCAAATCGTTCATCCATGAGTGTTCAATTTGCATTCCGATTGATTCTATATCAGAAGCAGATGTAATATATTGTCCAGGAAATGCTGCGTATGTAAAACAACTCGTCTGCTCTTCGCCTATATGGTCATCGTCAAAACAATGCTGCTCATAGTTGTATTCCTCTATTGTCATCTCCCATTCGTCTGGCTGGTTCACAACACCGACAAGTGCGGCTGCATCACCAGGACAAATGGCAGGAGTTACATTAGTTCCCGTAAATGTTGGCGGCACAGATATATAAACCGTGATTGTATTAGACACAACCTGACAGCCATTCATATCGGTAGTAGTAAGCGTATAAAAGTAAGCTCCAGGAGCAAGCGGTTCCGACAACTCGTTCATGCCAAGCCCTTCAAACACCTGAGTTCCGTTACTATTCAGCACACTCCACGAAAAATTAGTGTTAGCGATTGTCTGTTGGTAGTTCTGATTGTTATTAGGGAAATTCACCACAGCAGACACAGTACTTCCCGAACATCCGAGATATGCTTCTTCCGTAGCATCATACTGTGCCTCAGGAGTAATCGTCACGTTATAATCCTGACATGGAATTGCACAGCGTATCTCAATTTCAAAACCCGGATAAGTAACGGAGCCATCGGTAGTCCATACGAATGTTGCACAACTCGAATTTACCGAATATGTTTCAGTAAATGTAGTGCCGTATGATTCAGTGCCGATACGGTTTGCTATCAAAGTTCCAGAGGTACCTGTACCTTGGTAAATGGAAAGATAATCACGATCTGCATACTGATTGCTTTCAGTTTGCATCGTAACGTTAAGTTCCATAGGATAGCCACTTGGCACACATACAGTAATTCTATAGGATTCATTATTGCCGTATTCACCATTTGGCCCGCCCGAATCGTACAGCATTGCCGAACAACCAGTCATCTCTACAGTACTTCCATTTGTTGAACTGTTCATAATAATGGTCTGCTGGGCGAAAGCACCAACAGCAAACAAGCAGAACAACAAGCCAAATATAATCTTCATGCTACTGGTTTTCATAACGCTTCCTCCTATATTCGTTGTACTGTTTTGTAAGGTACTCATTTGAATACAACACCAGCACCTTCCCGGTATTGCCAATCACATAAACGACAGACTTCTTTTGTCCTACGTTCACTGCATATTCCATTATGTTGAAATTATCAGCATCGAACTCTGTCACTTCACAGCCTTCAGATTTCGTTTCGTTATCCAAATATTTTAGTTTAGGGTAGTTCAATGCCCCAGGATTTGCAACATCCTTAATAACATACGAATTTTCCACAAACCAGTTGAAGTATTCAAGGTCTTCGGGATTGTTCTGCTGCATATTTTGCAACTCCTCTTCCGAATACCTTGCATACAATCGGCTATCAATTGGCAATGTCTGCGAAAATACACCGAATCCCATGAGAATCAGCGACAAAAGCAATATTATCTTTTTCATAAACATAACTTTTCTATATCCAAATCCAATTGCATAACGCAAAAAAAATTCACATGGTTGCCTATAGCAAGAAAAATTTTTTCACATTACGCAACAATCGGCAAAGATATATTTTTTATTAGAGGTATGCAAGCGATAAGATTTTTTTTTGAATTATTTTTTGAAGGCGGTTTGTAGGGAAATGTTTTGATAGCATTCCCCTACAAATACGCACGCCTTATCTAATCAAATTTATCTCGCCTTGCTCTTTGTGCAGATTCCCAAACACATCCTCAAACTGGCAGAACCACTGGTAAACACCATTTGGCAAAACCTTGTCGCCTTTGCGCTTGCTTCCCATGTCGGTTCCATCCCACGAACCTTCGGAACATGCATCACAGCTAGCTTCGGGAAAATAATCAGTCGTCTGGAATACCAATTCGCCCCAACGGTCGTATACCGTCAATAGGAAATTGTTCTTCGAAATGCCGCTTCCGCAAATTCTGAAGCAGTCGTTTATGCCATCGCCATTGGGAGTGAAGGATGTAGGCGCATAGAAAGACGACTCGCTGTAAACCATTATTGTACGCGCAGTTGTATCTGCACAGTAATGTTCGTTTTCGGCTACAAGCACTACCTCGTATTCGCCAGAAGCAGGATACAAATGTCGCGGGTTTTCGAACATTGAACTATCGTTGTCGCCAAACGACCAGAAATATCTAACAGCATCAATTGACCTATTGACGAAAAGCACCTCGGCAGACATCGCCGATACCGCCTGCACATCGGCATCAAACAGCGCCTTGGGACGAGGATAGGCATGTATCATATCGGGCATAGTCTTTTTCACACGACAGCCATACTCGTTTGTAACCGACATTGTTACATCAAAGTCGCCAGCTTTGCTATACTCATGAGTTGGCGCTTCTGACTCTGAAAAATTATTGTCGCCAAACTCCCATAGATAATTGCTTCCGCTTATAGTAAACGGAGCAAACGACACAGACAGCGGCACACAGCCGAAAACCTTGTCGGCACGGAACAATTCATCGGGAATCGGATACACATGAATGAGAACCGAATCCATAACCGATGGAGTTCCACACATATCGGAAAGCGTAATGTAGAACATCGTGGTGGTGTCTGGTCGTACTGCAAACGGCGACGGCACTATGCTCCTATCACCGAGCGTTAGCGTATACGGACCGCCATTGCCTCCTGTAGCCTCGACATAGACAAGCACCTCCTCGCCAGGGCAAACGGTATCGCGATTAGGCAAAATCGAGACAATTTGCAGGTCGGGATTTATAGACACTGTAACAGGTGGCAGTTGCACCGAACAGCCGTTTGCATCGGTAATAGTCAAGCTGTAAGTCGATGCTACTGTTGGCGAAACCGTGTATTGCGAACCGAAATAACTACCGCCATCAGAACCCGACCACGCATAGTCGTAGAAGGGAGTCCCACCCGAAACTTGTGTTGTAAGTACAGCCGACTGCCCCTTGCAAATCGTAACATTATTCATCGGCAATGCCTGCAAAGGCAATGGCTCGGTAATTTCATAATCCTGCGTAAAACGACAACCATAGTCATCGAGCACTGTAACGGTGTATGTTCCAGCCGAAGTTACAAGTGTTTCAGTAGTATTTCCATTGGGCCAAAGGTAAGTATATGGCGGAGTTGCACCCGAAACAAATATCCTTGCCTCACCATCGTCGCCACCATTGCATGAAACAGGCTTAAGCGAAGACGAAACCATAAAGTCATCAGGCTGTGTAATCACAAAAGTTGTTATTGCCGAACAACCTATGCGATCGGTAACGGTAACAGCATACATTCCACCACAAATTCCATCGTATACGTAATTGTCTGACGGCCAACTATAATGCAAAGGGGCAAGTCCGCCACTTACAACAAGCTCTGCCCTACCATTGCAATGCCCGTAACAATTCACATTTTGCAACATTACGCTGTCGATTGTAAGCCTTGGACTTACTGTTACTGTCATAGTCTGAGTTTGGCTCACACAATCTTGTGCATCAACGACATATACCGAGTAATGTGTTGTCTCGGTCAGATTAGCAGAAAGACCGTTGCTTGCTTCGAAAGAATTGGTTCCATCGTTCCAGAAATAACGATATGGAGCCGTACCGCCAAAGGCATTTACATAAACAGACGTAGGCTCGCCTTCGCACACTGCATAGTCGGAAGTAAGTTGCAACAGAAGTCTTTCTGGCTGAGTTAAAGAGACATACGCACTTTGGCTACAACCATTTACATCTGACACCGTCACCGAATATTCGCCAGCAGGCAAATTCCGCCTATCGGCAGAAGCGACACCCACGTCAGACCACATATATTGCAATTCACCAGTTCCTCCGCCAGCATACACCGAAATTGTGCCGTCGTGCGAAGCATAACACGAAAGGTTGGTCGATTCAACCGACTGAATTACAAGTTCTGGAGGTTCGGTAACCATAAAATTGTGTTGAGCAGTACATCCGTTAGCATCGGTAATCACAAGGTTATAATTTCCTGCACCAAGATTCAAAAGTTCGTTGCCTGGTGCTGCCCACGAATACGACACAGGAAGTATCCCACCGTGATGAGTAACAACAGCAGAACCCTCGTTTGCATGAAAACATCTGTCGTTTACGACAGAAATCGAGTCAATCACAAGTTTGTCGGGTACAAAAATCGACACAAGCGTATCGTTTGAAACACAACCATGATTGTTTACACGAAGCGTTACACCATGAGTACCTGATTCTGGCCACGAAACTATATGCGGACCTAACGGAGTTGCACCATACTGCACAAATGCTCCATCAAAATTCCAAGCAAAATCGGCATCGGCACTCATATTTCCAGTGTAGGCAATAGAAGTTTCGCCACCAAAGCATGAAATTGGCGTATAGGTAAAGGTCGCATTCGGCTGCTGGTTGAAAGTTATTGCAACATCGGCGAAATCAATACAGTCTGCCAGTCCTATATAATGTTCGGTCCAACGAAAAATATATGTGCCCCAACCATTTACAACAACCTGTGTATTAGGAGCATTGGGACTAGTGAAAGTTGCCGAATTGTTCACATTGTCGCCATTAGGATATGCCACCACCGACCATTCCCCAGTATTCCCGTTTGCCAATGTCTGAGCCGAAAGGCTTGTCCTGTTTGAGCAAATACTTGCCGATGAAGTCAAAATTGCTGTCGAAGGTGTGATACAACATTCCGGGTCATTGTAGTCGCGGACGGTAGAATACAAGGTCGTATCGTATGTGCAACCAAAATTATCGGTTGCAGAAAATACATATTCGTACTGCCCAGGAACATTCGGATTTGCAGTTGTATGTGCATATCCTGTCGATACATTACTACCACTCCACACAAGGTCGGGAGATGTTTCCGAGACATCGTACTCTGTCTGAAATTGAATAATGTTGCTTACAGGAATAAGTTCGTCGGCAAAATGCAGTTCTACAGAAAAAACAATGCCATCGTCCCAATGCCTATGGTCCTGAATATTAATGCACCATGCACCATTTACAGGACACCCCACAAGACTCGACCAATCGCCAGTAGGACGATAATCGCCAGCAGGTATATATTCATGATTGGAATACGAATTCCCTGCATTGTCGGTATAACTATATGTTGGAGCATTTTCGGCTACCTGTTCAATCGTACTTGTTGCATCGTGACTCCAAGTATAGTGATATGGAGTTCCTGGAGTGCATGGGTCATTATCATCGTCAATAGGTTCGCCAAGGAACTGCAAGTCGGAATCTCCGTGGTAACCGTCGAAAAGCGTAAGACGATTTCCTGAAGGACAAGTTATCCACATTTCAAGGTCGCCCAGATACGAATGCTCCATATCAATAGCAATGGACTCAATGTCGCTGGCGCTCTGAATTATCTGCCCCGGAGCAAAGATATTGTGCTCGAAACACATCGACTGCACATGGCTAGTTTCGTCAACAAAGCAATGCTGTTCGACAATCTGTTCGGGAATTTCCATAGTCCATGGATCTGGCGGCTGTACATGACCGTCGAGCAAAACCGCCTCGCCAGGACAAACTGCCGGAGTAACGGTAGTTCCTTCAAAGGTAGGCGGAGACGAAACGATCAAAATAATCGGTTCAGGATAAATATATGTACATCCATTCTGGTCGGTAGCTTGAAGCGTTATGTAATAACCACCGTGTGTAAAAGTTGTTCCAACCGAATAGACACCATTGGCACCCTGAAAACCATCCGCACCGCACCACAACCAATTATATATAAGATTCTCGTCCGACTGATGATAACCATTGGGGGCGTCATTATTTGGGAATACGCCATGCGCTGTCAGTTCGAGAAAAGAATCTGCACAAGCCTCGTAACGACCTTCGGCCTCATTCCACCGCGCATCAATGTCAGGTACTACAGTAAAATCTTGACAAGGTGGTCGTTGTGAAAAAGAAACCATATACATTACCACTGCACATAATAGCATCACTAACTTTTTCATGTCACTAAATTTTAAATTTCTATATGCTTAACGCAAATTTTAGCATACGGTTGCCTAAAAAATTAGAAAAATTTAATTTGCAGTGTCTCAAAACATCAGACCCAAATTGGCAAATCGCAAATCAAAATTAGTCAACCTTTTAGCTCGGCTTTGCCAATAGTAAATATCATTGTATCTTTGCGCAACATTTTTACACGCAAGATG
>JAEEGG010011191.1_pt1 | contig 19643 bp, 20 predicted proteins | sample 9134161 | NCBI WGS metagenome assembly JAEEGG01 (sample SAMN16246543, study PRJNA631951) | gut metagenome | biome: gut microbiome; feature: rumen; material: CR-attached | host: Bos | place: Iran: Karaj | collected 2018-10 | reverse complement strand
GAACAACATAGGTCCCGATGTAAGGATAAAGGCCGCAGGCGGCATCAGGACCGCAGGCTCAGCAAGGGAAATGCTCGATAACGGTGCAATAAGGATCGGTGCGTCCAGGCTCGGAGAATAAATACATATAAAATTTTTGTTCGGTTTTTGGGTTAAAGGCATTTTTAGTCCCATTATTAGAACTTAACCCGTGGTATAGTATGCCCATTAAAGAACATACGATCTTTTTTGGAGGTAATTACTATGTCACCACTCGATATGCTTATCTTTACTTTCTTTATCCTCGTTACCATTAAGGCAGTTACTGCAAGCATCGATTACTGGAAGGATGTTGATGATGAGCTGGCCGAAGAGTCCGCTCCCAAGAAGAGCGTCAGACCCGCTGCTTCACTTTCCAGGACAGTCAGGACAGGAAGACCTTCCTCCGTCCGCGTCACGCCCATCAAGCGTGTTAATACCCCGGTGACAGCCTCTGCTTCTCACAATCGTCAGTACCATTTGAAGGATAAGGGTGCAGCTTGACCCGACCAAGACAGCTTTAAGCCCTCAATCCGTCTTTTTCTCCGTACAAGGGCAGCCCCGGTCTTGCTTTATTAACCGTTCTCCACACAACACCTCATATAAAAGCAAGGCCGGGATAACTCCCGGCCATTGGTATTGCTTAAGTTATGCAAGGCTCAGAACGATACCTTGTTCTTACCCTCTCTCTTTGACTTATTGAGCTTTCTTTCAGCCTTGGACAGGAGATCAGATATATCGGGATTGCTGTTGTCGAATACTGCAAGACCTGCTGAGATCGTGACCTTCTCTCTCTTGCCGTCCAGAATGATGGGCTCATTGGAGATCTGCTCTACCAGCTTCTTCGCGATTCCGATAGCAGAGATCTTATCCGTATCAAGGAGCACGATAGCGAATTCGTCGCCGCCTGTCCTGAAGCATGTATCCTCTGTTCTGACATTGGATACGAAGAGCTCTGCAAGGCTTCTTAAGACGATGTCGCCGTTCTGCTGGCCGTGTATATCATTTACGCTGGTCATGTCATCTACGTCTGCAACGAGAAGGGCGAATGTGCTGCCGTCAGTTCTTTTCTCATAGAGGCTGGCATACTTTTCGAGCGTCTCGTAGAAATAACGTCTGTTATAAAGTCCGCTTAAGTCATCGACACGGGCCAGGAGCTCCATCTTGTGATATGAACGCTCGAGCTCGAGCTCGAGCTTCTTGATCTCGGTGATATCTCTGCTGATGCCCCATGTGCCGACTATCTCATTGTTTCTGTCATACAGGGGGTACTTGGATGCGATGTAATACTTAACGTCTTCATCATCATTGAAAGACAGCTCTTCTTCGATATTAATGATCGGCTTGCCTGTCCTCATAATATCGAGCTCAACCTGTCTTGCCTTCTCGGCAAAATCCTTGGGGAAGAAATCGAAGTCAGATTTGCCGACGAGTTCGTCAGGCTTGATAACGCCCAGCTGATTGGCATGCATATAGTTATTCCAGATGAATTTGGAATCCTTGTCCTTGAAGTAGATCGTGTCCCTGCCGTACTTGCGGATGGTATCGATTACCAGCATGTCGTTGATCTGCATTTGTTCCCAAAAAAACTTATCTGCCATAATATCTCCTCATCAGCATGCCCGGTAACCGAGATTATCAGAACGGCTTGCTCTCTCCTTCTGTAATATTGATGCCTTCAACGATAAAAGCATTGAAATATGTATCGCAATCGAAAGCTGCCGGTGTAAATACTCCGGGCTTTCTCCACTTGTCCTTGCACATGAGCTTAACTCCGGCGATCAGGGCTGAGCCCTTGATATATTCGAAGGCGCTGACATTGTACTTTTCATAAGATTCGTCGTTATCGCCCTTAATGATGTAAGATCTTGTCAGCTCTTTGTCTTCACGCTTGGATATACCGGTAATGTATATCTCGTAGGAAGAAAGGCCGGTAACGGGTTCGTCGTCAGGCTTCTCGGCGCCGATATCAGCCATCTTGGGGAGGATGGCAGCAACGAGATCGACAGGAGCTACTTCCACGTCTCCTACCTTAACCGGAACATTTGACAGAAGTCCCATTGTCTTGAGGAATGCCATCTTCGTCTTAGGCGCTTCGTGTACCTTGGGAGGCTTTCTTCCGAGCTTGAAATATCTGACGTTAACGGCATCAGGGAATTCCTTGATTATGTCGGTAAGAATAGGGCTGGAAGCCAGATAGACCGTGCTTCCTGCAGCTGACTTCGCTTCGATCGACATGGCATCAGCTTCAACGACTTTGCCGCTCTCGATATAAAAGACCTTTCTCTCGGGTTCGGTCTTGATTGCCAGGAGCGGGGGCTTAACATCCTCAGAATACAGTGTGCGGTCGACAGCGTTGTTTCTCTTCTTTTTCTTGCTCTCGCCTGCTACGGCTACGATATCGATCTTCTCGATCTTCTTAAACTGGAACAGGCCCGCGTGCCTGATGATCGTATTGACCACGCCGGGAACGAGTCCTGCGCCGCAGACGGCTGTCTTGCAGTTGTTCTGGAATTCAGAAAACTTCTCGAACTGCTTTGAAAGGAGCGATGTCGCGGAAGGCATGTCCGGCACTCCGAAAAGTGTGTTGTCAATATAGTCAGCCTTTGCCTTAACGGCAAGGTTCATTGCATCGAGAGTGAGCTCTGCAGGAAGGAGATTTACGACAAGATCGGGCGCGAGGATCTTGATCATCATCATGGCACGCTCGACGTTGCTTACGTCGATTGCCGAAGTGGTAACCCTGACACCGAGACTTGCAGCCAGATTTTTAAGCTCGTCGCAATCTTCTTTATTACGTGACGCCAAACAAATATCAGAAGCATATTGCTTGTTTTTGCACAAAACAATAAGCAAACGCTTAGCAGTTTCATTACATCCGAGAATCAAGACTCTTTTCATCGATCTTCCCCAATGACCTTTCAAGAATGCTTTATTTATTTTACATAGAAAAACACCAATGAACAACCAAAGAATGAACAAATTTTATTGCTTTTGTGTATATACCTTGCAGCCTTAATTAGCGTAAGATACCCGTGTTCAGACTTTTAAGAAAAGGAGATTCGTTATGAAGACATTTTCCAGAATAACAGCAGGAATCCTTTCTTGCGCACTTTTGCTCGGAATGACATCCTGCGGATCAAAATCAAAAGAAGAATCCAAGAAAAAGCTCAAGATCCTTGATACAGCTTATGCAGTAGAAGATTACGCTATGGCTATCAACAAGGACAACGAAGGACTCAAGGCTGCTATCGACCAGGCACTTGCAGAACTTACAGAAGACGGTACTATCCCTTCCATCATCGAGAAGTACATTCCTTCCGGAAAAACAATTGAGAAGAAGGAATCAGTAACTTCCGAGTATCCTGAATTCACAACTATCGAAGAGGGCAAGCTCATCATGGCTACAAACGCTTTCTTCCAGCCTTATGAGTATCACGAGGGCAACGACATCGTCGGTATCGACCCTGAGATCGCTAAGGCAGTTGCTGACAAGCTCGGTCTTGAGCTCGTTATCGAGGACGTTGAGTTTGACTCCATCATCGCAGGCGTTCAGGCAGGCAAGTACGATATCGGATGCGCAGGCATGACAGTAACAGAAGACAGACTTAAGTCCGTTAACTTCTCTACACCTTATGCTACAGGCGTTCAGTCCGTAATCGTAGTTGAAGGTTCTGATATCACAGATGTAGATAAGCTTCTCGAAGGCAACTACAAGGTAGGCGTCCAGACAGGTACAACAGGCGACATCTATATGTCTTCTTCACCTGAGGACGGCGGTGTAGGCGAAGACAGAGTTGAGCGTTTTGCAAAGGGTAACGATGCGGTCATCGCACTCCAGTCCGGCAAGATCGATGCTGTTGTCATCGACAATGAGCCTGCTAAGGCATTCGTAGCTGCAGCAAACAAATAATCGTTACGTAAATCGTAAGAAAACAAACTAAAGAGCGGAAATATGGTCTGTATTTCCGCTCTTTCATTATTTATAATTAGAAATACTTTTCCGAGGGCAAAACACAGAAGTTTGAGGAACATTTAATGAGCAGTCCGGAATCAGTCCAACCGAAATTGAAAAAATCTAAAATGAAAAAATTCGTAAAGCCGCTGATAATTCTCGGCGTCTGCGCGACGGTCGCTGTAACAGTCTATGTATTGCTGTTTATGCCTCTTAACAATCCGCCGCTTTGGATGGCATCACTCAGGGAATCATTCTTCTCGAGTGACTTTTATATAGATTTCGAGAACAACTTCATATCCGAGAAACGTTATCTGTATATTCTCAAAGGTCTGGGAGTTACATTTGAAGTCACATTTTTTGCCGTGCTTCTGGGTATCGCGCTGGGCGTTATCGTCGCTCTCGTAAGATCTTCTTATGACACCTTAAAGGAAGAGATGAGGGGCGGCTTCGGCAAGGCGCTTCTCTGGTTCTTCAATAAACTCTGCGGAGTCTATCTTACGGTCATCAGAGGAACTCCTGTAGTCGTACAGCTCATGATCATCTACTTCGTTATTTTCGCTTCTTCCAACAACAAGATCCTCGTAGCTGTTCTTGCGTTCGGCATCAACTCGGGCGCGTATGTTGCAGAGATCATCAGAGGCGGAATCATGAGCATCGACAGAGGCCAGTTTGAGGCCGGCCGTTCATTGGGCTTCGGCTATGTCAGGACGATGGCGTTCATCATCATCCCGCAGGCATTCAAGACCGTTCTGCCCGCACTCGCTAACGAATTTATCGTTCTCATCAAGGAGACTTCAGTATCCGGTTATGTCGGACTCCAGGAACTTACCAAAGGCGGAGACATTATCAGATCGAGAACCTATTCAGCGTTCATGCCGCTCATTGCAGTAGCGATCATCTATCTCGTGATCGTAATGTTCTTCAGCTGGCTTGTATCGCTGCTCGAAAGGAGGCTCAAGAACAGTGAGCGCTGATAATAATGTGATCATTTCCGTAAAGGATCTGAAGAAATACTATAACGACGGAGAGGTCAAGGCCTTGGACGGTGTCACCACCGATATCAAGAAGGGCGAAGTAGTCGTTGTCATCGGACCTTCGGGTTCGGGCAAATCCACTTTCTTAAGATCTCTCAATCTGCTCGAGCGTCCGACAGGCGGCTCGATCACTTTCGAAGGCAATGACATCATGGCGCCTTCGACGGATATCAATAAGCTCAGACAGAAGATGGGAATGGTGTTCCAGCACTTTAACCTCTTCCCTCACCTCACGATCCTCCGCAACATGACCATAGCTCCCATGAAGCTTAACGGTCTGTCCAAAGAGGATGCTGAGAAAAAGGCTCTTTCTCTTCTTGAGAGAGTAGGTCTGGCAGACCGCGCAAAAGCTTATCCGTCACAGCTCTCGGGCGGCCAGAAGCAGAGGATCGCGATAGTAAGAGCTCTTGCCATGGATCCTGAGGTAATGCTTTTCGACGAGCCTACGAGCGCGTTGGATCCTGAGATGGTAGGCGAAGTTCTCGATGTTATGAAGAACCTCGCAAAGGCAGGCATGACGATGGTCTGCGTCACACACGAGATGGGATTTGCAAGAGAAGTCGGCACTAGAGTCATCTTCATGGATTGCGGAAAGATCATCGAAGAAAACACACCTGAGCAGATCTTTACAAATCCTCAGAATGAAAGACTTAAATCGTTCTTGCAGAAAGTGCTGTAAGCAAAGCTTATTACTCATCAACAGCGGGATTCCCGTTAGCGTAACTTCATAGAAAACCAGAGGGTTATCTGTAGCAAATGCTATAAGGTAACCCTTTTTTCTTTGTGATATAATTGCAGGCGGAACAAATAGGAATTTTTTGATTTACCCACGAAAACAAACCAGCTTATTACTTCATAAAGTTATTATCGGGAGGGATTATCTATGTTTTGTGAATCTTGCGGAACGTTTATTCCGGACGGCCAGTCTTTCTGCTCAAACTGCGGAACACCCGCACCTGTTTCTGAAGCGCCTGCTGCAGCACCTGCTCCGGCACCCGCACCTGAAGCACCTGCAGCTCCTGCACCGGCACCTGCACCTGCACCCGCTCCTGCTCCTGCACCGGCACCTGTACCTGTTGCTGTTCCCGTAATGAACCAGCAGCCTCCTATGGCACAGCCGATGGCACCCCAGCAGCCTGTTCCGGTAGCACAGCCTGTTTACCAGCAGCCTGTTTATTCACAGCCCGGATATCCGCAGCCCGTATACCAGCAGCCTGCATATCAGGCACCTGTTTATTCCAAGCCAGCTCCGGTAAGGACCAACGGTCTTGCAAAGGCAGGACTCGTATTCGGTATCCTTACGCTCTGCTTCAGCTGGATCCCTGCAGTTAACATTTTAACGGTTCCTGTTTTTGCTCTCTTAGCCCTTATCTTCTGCCCTATCGGAATCGCCAAGAAGAAGTACGGCGGTATGGGCAAAGCTATCGCAGGCCTGATCCTTACAATTCTCGGACTCGCCATCTCGATCGGCATGTATGTTTATTCTTACAACCAGGTCAAGGCAGTTAACAAGCACGCAGACTTCTTTGACGCAATGGAAGCAGCTGCCGAGATGTTTGACGATCTCTTAGATACAAGCAGCACAACACCTTACGCTGATTCCGACGTTGTAGACATCGACACAAACACAGTGATCGAAGCTGATGACTTCTATATTGACGGTGATTTCGCACAGGCTGACGAAGGATGCATCAACGTCTGACAGATACTTACGTAATTAACCTTAAGGCTGTTCCAAACGGGGCAGCCTTTTATTTTGCGAGGCAACTTGATAAAGCAGACAAGAAGTTAAAAATATTTATGTTATAATCAGGAAAACTCATTTGGAGGAGCTGTTTATGTATTGTACTTCGTGCGGATCTTATGTTCCGGATAACCAGGGAATCTGTCCCAACTGCGGCGCTGCCGTAACACCTGCCCAGCCCGTCTATCAGCAGCCTGTATACCAGCAGCCTGCTTATCAGCAGCCGGCATATCATGCGCCCATTTATACACCTGCCGAGGCTCCCAGAAGCAACGGAATGGGTACAGCCGGTATGGTACTCGGCATCGTTTCCACCTGCATCTCATGGATCCCCGGTATAAACGTCATCGTATTTATTACGGGTTTCCTCGGACTCATATTCTCTATTGTCGGTGTTTGCAGAAGAAACGTCAGCGGCAAAGGAAGAGCTATCGCAGGTATTATCCTCAGCGCAATCGCTTTGGTAATAACTTTCGCGATGTATTATTACATTGGCACTAATTATTGATCGCACTAATGATCCGACTAAAAAGAGGTCGTCTATGTGACGGCCTCTTATTCTTTATCTTCTCTTCCTCAGCGTCTCATCGTAGGAATAATTTTCTTCGATGAAGTCTTCGCCCTTCTGCTCTTCCGTAAATGACAAGCCCGGATATCCTAACTGCCTCAGAGCTTCGTAGATCGCGATGGCGCAGGCGTTGCTTAAGTTAAGGCAGCGGCAGTCGGCATTCATCGGTATCCTGAAGCAGCGGTCAAGATTTGCTCTTAAGATCTCACCCGGAATGCCTGTGCTCTCCTTGCCGAATATGAGGTATATTTTCGAGCTCCCGGAAGCCTTCTTAAAATCGATATCCGAAGGCGGCACCTTGCCGTACCTAGTCATGAAGAAATACTCGCCGTCGTTCTTTTGGACGAAGTCCTGCCACGAATCGTAGAGCGTGTACTCTGCCCATGTGATGTGGTTGGTCGATGCCCTTCTGAACTCCGGATTGTCGATGTCAAACCCGACAGGTCCTATTATGTGCAGCGTCACGCCTGCCGCAACGCAGGTGCGCATTATGTTGCCTGTGTTCTGAGGGATCTCGGGCTCGAAAAGAACCACATTTATAAGTTCGTCTGCTGAACCGTTCATAGCTTTTGATCAGGCCTTCGCGACTGCGGCCTTGCCTTCGGGAAGCTTTGCTTCTTCGGGTATGGAGAAAGTGATGTACTTGGATTCAGCGGCAGCCTCTGCGATATTGAGCATGTGGTCGCCAAGACGCTCGAAGTCTGTAAGCATCTCTGAATAGATAACACACGCGTCACCGGAGCATACCCCGGACTTGAGTCTCTCGAGCTGGTGCTCTCTGTAGTCTTCGGTCATGTCGTCGATCTTCTGCTCCATCTTGGCCATCCTGATATGGACTGAACCGGGCTTGCTGCCCAGGAGAATGTTATATGCTTCCTTGGTTGTTGCGACCATCTGGCTTACTTCTTCCCTGGCCTTGTCGGAGAGCTTTAAGCCTTTCTTCTCAAGCAGATTGGCGTAGCCTGAGATGTTTGTCGCGTGGTCACCCATTCGTTCGATATTACCCGTGATCTTAAAAAGCGCACTCATCGCGACCGCGTGTTTCTCGGACATGTCGAAAACCATGGCGTGCGAAATATAATACGAGATCTCTTTATTCAGGTAGTCGACATATTCCTCTGTGTCGTTTATCAGTTCCTGCGTCTTCTCGTTGTTCTCAAGGACAGCCTCGATGCTTCTCTGGACGTTGTTTCCCGCCATCTCAAGCATTCTGCTGATCTCGCTGCAGAGAGCAGTGATCAGGACTTCAGTACCGATCTGGTTATGGTTGCTGATCATGTTGGGGTTGATGTACTTAAGGCAGAAAACGCTGTCATCCCCGCCCTTTTTGTCAGGCACGATTATCTGTACGAGCTTAACGATGAGCTTGCCGAAAGGAAGCAGTATGATCGTTGAAGCGAGATTGAATACAAGGTGCATGTTAGCGAGCTGTCTTGCTACATCATTAGGAGACATGGCAGCTACCCATTTGGATATAGGGAGCACATAATATGCGGCTGTGAAGATCACTGTACCGATGACGTTAAATGTCATGTGGAGCATACCTGCCCTGGTGGCATTTCTGGAGCCTCCGATAGAAGCGAAAACTGCCGTGACACATGTACCGATGTTAAGACCGAAGATGATGAACATCGCCTGGTCAAGTGTCATGAGGTGTGCACCGGAAGCGGACATCGCCATAGCCTGGAGCATACCGACGCCGGCAGCAGAGCTCTGGATGATGATAACGAAGATGATACCTACAATGATTCCAAGGAAAGGATTGTTGATGGATGACATGATGTCCTTAACAGCATCCAGCTTGCTCAAAGGCTCCATGGAATCCTTCATCAACGTCATTGCAACGAAGATAAAGCCCAATCCCGCAATAGCCTCACCGATGCTCCTAAGCTTCTTGTCCTTTGTCAGAAGGCAGAAGAAAGTACCGAGCAAAGCTATGATCGGAGCTACGGCTCCGACATCGAAAGCGATGATCTGCGCCGTGATATTCGTACCGATATTGGCACCCATTATGACCCACAAAGCCTGGTCAAGGTTCATGAGTCCGGCATTAACGAAGCCTACTGACATTACCGATGTCGCGGTGGATGACTGGATGAGCGCAGTAATGCCTGCACCGACCAGGACGCCCATTATTCTGTTGCCCGTGAGTTTTGCAAGAACACTTTTTAATTTTTCACCTGCGATCGCCTGCAGGCTTCCGCTGGTGATCTTAACGCTATATAAGAATAAGGCCATTCCGGAGCAAAGCCCCAATAACGCCGGCCAAATATCTACCATAAAAACACGCCTCCGATCGGCAATCAAATCAACCCGAATAACACACAACTATAATATTGATGAGGTTATGAGTTTTCAAGGCTTTTGACTAAATATCAAAGTCTTTTTTGGTTATCAGACGGCGTGTTTTACGCGACATATAGACGGGCATCTATATGTGTGATTAGTAGTCTTTTTGCGGAGATGTCCGGCTTATATGCCAACGATCAAATGCTGCTTAAAAACCGTAGCCCGAAGGCTGCTGGCTCTGATACTGCTTTATCGCTTCATCAAGCCTTGCGAGGCATTTTCTCTCATACTCTCTCTCGGTGCCAGTTGAGAATTTATCTATGACTTCATTTGCCTTTTGAGCATATTCCGTTGCCTTCTGAAGATTACGGCAGCAATTAAGCTCGTAGAAAGCCTTGATCCTCATACCGTTCGAATCGGTATCCTTGGCCAGGAAATCTCCGGCTTTCTGACAGTACTGTGTGGCCAGCACCGGATTTACGCAGTGATACGAATAGTAATATGCGAGAGTTATCACGCAGAAAAGCTCTGCCCTGGTACTCGGATCCGGCTTAAAAATACTCTCTATTCCGTTTACCGCTTCAGGCATCTTGTCGAACATATCGCAGCAATCAAGATATTCAAAATATATCGGGAAGTACATTATCTGCTCGGCGTAAGTCACTTTCTTAAAGTTAAGTTCCTTAACGGATTTAAGATTCATCTGTTCAAAAGGCATGTTTGCCCTGATCATGCCGACCGCTTCCTGATAATATGAACCGAGTGAATTCTTATTGTTGATCTTTATTAATACAAAAACAGGGAGCAACAGATAACCTAACGAGAAAACAAACCAGGATGATCCGAATATCCTGATCAAAGAAGATAAAAATTCGTTCCCGATACTATGAGACCAGAATAAGCACCCGGTCAGCACGCCCGCACCGATCAGCAAACCGGTAAAGCCTATGACTAAGAGCATGTTTCTCTCTTTGTCCTTATACTGTTTGGGCGAGAAGCCTTTGCATTTTTCCAGATCATAGACAAGCTCAGCATTAAAACCGATCATCGGCTTATAACCTCTGGACTCCCACTTGCCGCTGTTCTGCTTCTCATATCTGAATCCCAAAAGACCGACCTGTTTGACCTTCGAGCAAAACATCGGAGCATATAACATGTACAGGATCATATTTACAAAGGAGGGAAAAAGGAACGTTATAACAGCCAATACCAAAGCTACCAACGGATTGAGGCTGAAATCAATTAACTCATCTATAAACGGCATCTTTTGTACTCCTGTTCCCCGATTAAAACTATTATATAAGTATTTTGACACAGCAGTACTAAAACTGACAACACCGAAAACTTCGGCATAGTATAATTAATCCCATCAACGATCAGGCGGGTCCCCCATGTCGAGCGGCAAAAAGTTCTGGACACTCAGATACATCATCATCAATGCTACTTACTTTGCCGTATATAGCGGCATCCACGCTTACGCGTCCGTTTTCCTGCTCGAAAAGGGTTTCTCCAACACACTGATCGGCATCACATTGGCGCTCGCCAATATCCTGTCAGTCGTATTCCAGCCTATTGTCGCAGGCCTCATCGATAAGCAGGGCAAGCTCACGAACCGCAATGTCTCGATGGCATCTACCGCGCTCCTTCTCATAGGATCGATACTTCTTCTCCTGATAAAGAACGGAGTAGTCGTCATATTCATTATTTTCGCGCTGATATACATGGTGCAGATGGTGTACCAGCCGATCATCACGGCGATGTATTTCGAGTATGAAGCGGCAGGATGCCACATCTACTATGGCCTCGCAAGGGGCCTCGGCTCTTGCGGATTTGCGGTCGTATCATTCTTTACGGGAAGAGCGATCGGATGGTTTGGCGTAAACATCCTCATGATCTTAGACATCATATTCCTCTCAATCGCTCTGGTCGTACTCTACTTCTTCAAAAAGCCCAAGGTCGAAGTGCCTCCTGCTGAGAAGAACGAAGTCGCCCATAATAACCTGTTCAGCTTCATAAAGACATATCCGAGTTTCATGCTGTTCGTGCTTGCGGCAGTCTGTTTCTTTTTCGCGCACAACGCGATCAACGACTACATGATCCAGATAATTACTCCGCTCGGCGGCACTGAAGCCCAGATGGGAATAGCCGTCAGCTGCGCTGCGGTATTGGAGCTCCCTACCATGGCCCTGATCGATAAGATCATGAAGAAGATCTCCGTTAAGAATCTTCTTCTCATCTCCGCTACGGCCTTCATGATAAAGACTCTCCTGATGCTCATCGCACCAAATATGGTCGTGGTCTACATCAGCCAGGCGATGCAGATGCTCGCATATGCTGTCTTCATTCCCGCCGGCGCTTACTTCGTAAATCAGACGATGGCGCGCTTAGACCAGGTCAAAGGTCAGGCCTACATCAACTGTTCCATCACTTTGGGCGGAGTTTTCTCGAGCCTTGTCTGCGGCAGGCTCCTGGACATCAAGGGACCGCACTTCATGCTGATAGTCAGCCTCGCAGTAACCACCATTGGTCTGGTGATCGCTTTCTTCGCTCTTAAAGTTTGGAGAACAAAAACAGCAGAGGCTAAGGCTTAATTCTTCGCCTTCAGCTCCCTTACCACTTCGAGAACATCCCTGTGCTTGAGTTTTCTGGGCTCGAACTTGATGATGTTATAGACGAGCTGCATTACGAGTCCCGCGCCGAATGTGCTTATAAGCGTGCCTATTCCGACAGGGCCTCCCAAAAGATATCCGATAAGAAGGACAACCGCCCAGAGCATAACTTCGACGATGCCTATCGGGATCTTCTTCAGTCTTTTTCCTAAGCCTACGAGCAATGCATCCCTAGGGCCGCACCCCTGCCTGCAGCTCATATAGATCCACATGCCGAGCGCCATAAAAACAAAGCCTCCCAGCATGATCGCGATGCCGAGCCAGGCGTTATTATTCTCGGGGAAAGGGTTCAGATAATTAAATACCTGAATGAATGTGCCCGTAAGGAACGCGTCGATGATCGTGCCGAAGCCGATCCTCTCTTTAAGCAGGATATCGATAATGAGGACAGTAATCGCGATGAGCGTCATCGAGAAGCCGTAATTAAGAGGCGTGTGTTTTGCGATGCCCATGCCGAGGCAGTCCCACGGAGCAAGCCCGATATTTGCATAAATGGTCAGGTGGACGCCGAACGAGAAAACAATGAGCCCCAATATGATCTTGAGCCATTCCAAAAGGATCTTTGTAAGGGATTTCACGTATGCACCTTAAACGACTTCGCCCTTGGCCTGTCTCTTGGCTCTTCTCTCTTCCCTGCGCTCGAGTCTTCTCATCGCCCTAAGCTTGGCTTCATCCTTATCCCTGAGCATGTAGCCCGCGAAAATAGAGATGGCGCCGAACATTATAAGCAGGATAACGCTGGCAGCGGATGCCATGGCATAGTTATAGGTGCCTCTGAACGCAAGCATGTAGATATACATCATGAGCGTTATGTTCGGATTGCTGTTGTCCCAGAATCCGAAAACATAAGGTACATCGAACATACCGAGGCCGTCCATTATCGTGATGACGGAGATGAAGAACAGAACAGGGCGCATGCCCGGCAGAGTGACCCTGAAAAACGTCTGTATCCGGTTGGCACCATCCATCTCCGCGGCCTCAAAGACCTCGCCGGGAATAGTGCCCATGCCTGCCACGGCATAGACGAAGATAATACCGAAGTGCATGTAGATATTAATGACGATGATAAAGAACGGCAGCGTCCATATGAACTCAAAATCTTCAGGCGTAAACCCGAAGCCGTCGATAGCGGAAGCTATGAGAACAAATTCTTCGAGCTTTGCAAAGAACGTGCTGAAGAGTCCTACGAAGAACACACCCATGATATATCCGGACAAAACCTTAGGCATGAAGAAAGCCGTCTTAAAGAACATCTTGCCCTTGATCTTGTATCTTCTGTCGGTAACTACGGCAGCAAGCCAGAACGCCAGTATCCATTCCGGAACAGCCTCGCAGATCCAGAAGAACAGCGTGTTCTTTAACGCCTTATGAAACATCTGGGACTTAAGGATATATTGGAAATTGAAATACCAGGGCTTGCCCACATCCCAAAGCCATTTGAAATCGGTTTTGGCTGCGCCCTTCAATTCGGTAAATGCGAGAATGACAGTCCTGAACAAAGGATATGCATGGAATAACAAGAACGCGAGAATGAAGGGGATCGAGAAGATGTATCCCCATTTCGCATAACGTATAGAAAGCGGTTTGTTTTTTCCCATTTATATATCCTGTCTCAAAAGATCGGTATTATTCCTTCTTGTTGTTCTTCTTAGCTTTGTCAGCAGGCTTTGCAGCCTTTGCTTCTTCAGTCTTATCCCTTGCAATATCTCTGATATCGGCTTTTCCTTCGCCGTCATCAAGCAATGAGATGTATACAGGCTTGACCTTCGGCCTCGGAGGACTGAACAGCTTGTTCTGTACGCTCTCGGTGATCTTCTGTTCGATGACACCGAAGAAGACTGAGAGTATCATGACGGACACGCCGTAGATCAGGAGATTGTTCTTAACATCGCCGACCTTGACCAATACATCCGGGACCTCAATGAACCTGAGCACAGTGAGCGCCGCAAGGTTCATGAGATATGTATGGAGCGAATACTTGCCGAAGAATCTGGTGACCGGATTGTTTACGTGGTACTTCATCATGAAGATGAAGATAGTAAAGACAAGGATCAGGAACAGCGGTACCTGGCAGAAGTAAGTGATGATCTTCTTATCGAGTTCATAGCCGTTGCCGTCCCACTCTGTCCAATAACCGAAGTGGCTCTGTCCGAAAGATGAGAGCTGGTAGCAGAGCATCGTGATGGCCAAAAGGATATGGAACTTAAGAGCATAAGACTTCTTGAAGAACGCGACGATCTGCTTTTCGTAGTTCGCGAAAATAAGACCCGTAAGGAATGCAGGCGCAGCGTTGACCCACCATTCGCCGTTGAACCAGAAGATCTGCTGGTCCATCCACCATTTGAAGCCGTTCTCGAAAAACGCTTCGTCCGTCCACCATTGGTCAGGACCTGCCCAGTATGCGAAGTGGCCGACGCACATGCCGCCGACACCCATCGCAATGATGAATATGAATATGACCACAAAGCAAACCGGACGGTTCTTGATGAAGCGGAAGCAAAGGAAGAATACGAGATAAAGGATAGCGAGAACTATCGGGAACCACGCAAATCTGTTCATCATCGTAAAGCCCGAGAGGTTTGTGAGCCACTGGACCTTATCGAGAGGATACTTAACGATAAACATCAAGATGCCGTAGATCAGAACGTTAACATAGAAAGGCACTACGATCGACTTAATGATCCTCTTCCTGATAAAGCCCTTGAGATAATCCTTCTTGGCATCGAGACTCTTGATAAGACCGAAGCCCGAGCAGAAGAAAAAGATCGCTACGAAGTAAGCGCCTGCATTTACGAATGCGGAGAGAACGCCTTCCTCCTGGAAGAACGGCTCCTGCGAGATGTGATGGATAATGACTCCGATAGCGGCAAAACCCCTGAGTGACTTCATCACTTCAAGGCTCGTAAAATCATCATTGAATTCATTCTTCTTGCCGAACTTAACGCTCGCGCCCCAGATGAAAAGAATGATGAACGAATAACAAACGATCTGGCTTGCTATCGTCCAGCCGGTCATGCCGCCAAAGAATTCTCCCATATGTACCCCATTAAGAAATTAGTGCATTTTTATGCATCTTAATGGGAATTATAACATATATAATTATTTTTTCTATTTAAGGGGGATGACTATCTTGCCGTTGTTCATGGCGAATGTATATCTTTCGCCTTTTTCCGCACCCGCCAGTTCAACGCCGAAGTAAGCATCATTTATAAAGCCGTAACGGTACTCATTCCAGCTTTTATCTTTCAGATGGATGCTCCAATGTCCCATGCCGTCGTAGTCAGCACTTGTTACTTTAAGTTCCTTTGTCTCCATAAGGTCTTTGCAATTGCCGATCTTCTCCAGCTCTATATCGCTGCTCAGTTCATTTGAATAAGTCATAGGATAGGGGCCGTCCTCATTGGGCTTGTGCTCAGGCTCTATTCCCTCCTTTGCTACAAAGATGTCGCCGTATTCATAATCCCCGGGAGTGTGATACCACACCACCGCCATTATCTCATCACCGTAGAAATATCTGAGCCTGATATTCTCATCACGTTCGCCGGTGGTGCCTATCATAACGTAGTACTTGGTCTCGTTAAAATCCGGCTTTGTCTCAGTGACTTCCGCTTCCTCCGAACGCCTCACCCTCCTGCTCTTTTCTTCCTTGCAGGACGTTGCTGTTACAGTTAAAACCGCTGCCATCATTGCAGCTGATAATATCTTTAAAATCTTCATCTTGATTCCCCCATAATGCGGCTCGAGATGCCGTCCCGCGGCTTTTCTGCGGGACAGCTGCTAAATATTTCCAATGTAATCCGGAAGTTTAAGTCTCTTCGGTGTAGCCTTCAGGATAACCTGTCGGATCAGTGCCTATGAAGACGCCGTCATCGGTCTTCGTAAAGTATGCGTAGTAGACATTCTCGTTGAAGGCAGCTCCTCCGCAGGCGATCCTGTAATCACCGGGCGCGAGCTCTCCGAAAGGCGACAGATCGTATGTCATTGTATATTCAGCGCCGGCACTGATCTCGTGAAGAAGATCATGGACTGCATAGTCTTCGGAAGGCAAGTAGTACCACTGGCCTTCAAACATTACTTCGAGTCTGTAGTATTCACCAAAGCTCCACGGTTCATCGCTGATATTCGTGAACTTTACCTTTGCCTCATTGCCTTCCACGCGCACGCTAACCAGGATGAACTGCGTGCCGGGTATGTCATTTACCGGCTCGTAAATATATGCTTCGGTAAATCCCGGCGTGGTCGTCGCAGGCATATCAGATGTGGTGATCTCTTCTTCAGTTAATACCGGCAGAGCTGTTGTAGGCGGGACGTTCTTTCCCTTTAACGCTAATCTCACGAAATTGGCAGCAACTCCAATAACGATTAAGAGAGATGCGGCGACTGCCAGGAGAATGCGTACGTCAGCACGCCTTCTTGCTTTTCTATAAGATTCTGCTTCCTCGATATACTTGTCGTCGATGTTTTCGAGGACTTCGAAGAAATCGATCTGTCTCATAATTCGAACCCCCTTTCGATCAGATAATCGCGGAGGTTGTTTCTTATGCGGCGGACGGATACCGAGATGTTGTTCTCGCTCGTGCCCATCCTTAATGCGATCGACTTCACGTCATCGGCATACCAGTAGCGGCGCACGAACATTACTCTCTTCTCGACAGAAAGCGTTGCGAGAAAATCGTTGACAGCTGCTGTCAGTTCAGTGCGGATAGCTTCCTCTTCAGGATCTTTCTCGCCCGATACGATCTCGCGCACTTCATCAAGCACGACGGTCATTTCATTGCCGCCGCGCTTCTCTGCGTTATTCAGCTTATATCGGTTCAGCGAGATATTCCTTGTGATCTTGCCGATGAAGGCCGAGAAGATCGAAGGTCTCTTAGGCGGGATGGATTCCCACACCTTAACGTATGTGTCGTTGACACACTCTTCTGAATCTTCACGGCTATAGAGAATGTTGTTTGCGATCGCAAAGCAGTATTTGCCGTACTTTTTCGACGTCTCTTCTATCGCAGCTTCATCTCTGTCCCAGTATAAGCGGATAATATTCTCGTCTTCCATAAGAGCATCCTCCTTTACTTATACTGACAACTTTTAAAAACAAATCTGACAGCAGATTTATAATTTTTTCGCTTAGCCTGTGGTAACTAATACACCCTCAGTCTGAAGGTAGTCATTCTGAAGGCACCATTCTCCGAATTTCTCGAAAACGTCATTGCCGAATAACTCCTTAATGGCAGTGGCAAATTTATTGACCTCTTCTTCACTGTATTCCATTCTGTCATAGTTGATGCCCATCTCTATGATCTTATCGTTCAGCATTTTATATGTATCGCTGCCGTTAAGTTCATACAGGTACATAAAGAGATATTTGCCATATGTATACTGCGCGCCTCTCTCAGCTGAGGACAGGGTCATATAATCTTCAATGAAGATCCTTTCCGCATTCTCTGAGTTAACCTTTTCCGGAAGCGAATAGTCATAAAGATTACGTCTTTCCTGAGCCACGGCTATGGACGGATATTCATCGGCAAGCGCTTCGATTACAGAATACCCCATGTATTCGGCAATTCCTTCGGTCATGATCTCCGTCGTCCTGTGATTCCTCTCGGTAATAACATGCGTAAGCTCATGGGCGATATCGGTATAATCAAGATAATCGTTTATGTAAGACGGGTTATCCCTGTAATAAGGAACGGAATTTAATATTTCTTCTGAGAACATCTCATACATTACGATGACCGCGCCTTCACTTGTTGCGGAAGATATCCAGCCCTCAGGCTTGTCATCAGCCATTATGAAGATCGGGATCTTGGTGCCGACCCCCACGTTATACCACGGATAATCTCCGTCAAAATATATAGATATGTCAATCATACAATCGCAGTATTCATATGTGTCAGGACAGGAAGACAATCCCAATTCTTTTTCAAGCTCATCAATGATCGCATCAACATTTACCTGGAAATCGCCGGGCAGGTCTATGCCCTTATCTATGAAAAGAACATACTTCTCAGACTCAAGGTAGCAATAATCAGTCGAAACAAAATGGTGCTCTTCTATGCCGTCGAGCTTTACCTCTTCATAAGGAAGTTCATTAGGCGCTTTTACACAAAAGCCCTCATCTATTTCACCTTCGATCTGGACTTCTTCAGAAGTAGTTGTTGTGGGATCCTCCCAGATCGTCGCTTCACCGGCAGTCTGAAGACATCCCGTCAACATAGTTGTCGTAGCCAGCAAAGCCGCGCCGACGGCATATAAAGGCTTCTTTGTGTTGGTCTTAGGCTCTATTTTCATAAACTTTCTCCAATCCGTGAATTTGATTATACCGTGACGGGAAAATCTCAATCTTCCACTACATCATATCCTATACTGGTGACCGTGTTCAGTGTGATGTTGCTGATAAACGGATATCCGTAAATGTAGTCTGCGATCTCTTCGAGCTCTTCATAAGTCTTGTCTTCCTTAAACTCGATCTGGAAGTCGCTCGTGATCTCGGTATAACCGACTATCTCGGCTCCGACTTCTTCACAGACCTTTTCCATCTCTTCCTTTGGAGTTCCGATATTACAGCTGATCAGAAGCTGGTTTTTAACGGCTGATAAACCGTCATATTCGACGATATCATCCACAGTTGCCTCTTTATAATACATTTCACCGAGATCAGCTAATGTTTCACGGCTATAGTCTGTATCTGATGTATCTGAAGTCTCCGTTGTTGTCGTAACTGTAGTCGTCGGGTCTTCATCGGTCTCGGTAAATGCCACCGTGAGATCACCGCTGTATTGGATATTGCTGTCTTTTTCTTTATTCGAACAGCCTGAAAGAACCGTTGCGGCTGCAAGCAATGCAGCAACGGCAGCATAAGCAGGTTTCTCCGAGTTGTGCTTAGCTTCTATCTTCATGATAACCCCCTCCTCATGAATAAATATCTATACCATCAATACAGATGAGAGGCCGGAATTGTTGCAAAAAGGATCAGAATCCGAGATTGTCGTTTACGAGGATAACCTTGATCCTTCCCTGATGTCTCGAAAATCTTGTGATGAGAATCTGACAGCAGATCGTATCAGGTGATTTGCAGTTGAAACATGTGCCTTTTTTCGAGCATGGCGTATCAAGGCCGAAACGCTGCGCATTGATAGGTGCAGCAACGTTTCTCGCGCGCTTCATTGCAGAATCTATATCGTTGCAGACCTTGTTCATGCCGACGATGAAGATAACATTCTTAGGGCCCTGGGCGATCGCCGAAACTCTGTTGGAATTGCCGTCGATATTTACGAGGATTCCGTCATCCGTCATCGCATTGCAGCTCGCGAGGAAGAAGTCCGCATCGTAAGCCATAAGCATGGCCTGCCTCTTATCCTCATAA
>JAEEGG010011190.1_pt1 | contig 19643 bp, 21 predicted proteins | sample 9134161 | NCBI WGS metagenome assembly JAEEGG01 (sample SAMN16246543, study PRJNA631951) | gut metagenome | biome: gut microbiome; feature: rumen; material: CR-attached | host: Bos | place: Iran: Karaj | collected 2018-10 | reverse complement strand
GTCCGCGGTCAGCGTTCCCGTACCAACGCCCGTACCCGCAAGGGCCCCAAGAAGACTGTGGCTAACAAGAAGAAGTAAGGAGATTCGTCGTGGCTGAAGAAGAAATCAAGGAAACCGCTGCCGCTGCCGAAGCTCCGGCCGCAGCCGCTACTGAAGAAGTCAAGATCAAGAAGGGCAAGAAGCGTATCGACATCCAGGGTATCGCCTGCGTCAACGCTACCTTCAACAACACAATCGTCTCTATCACCGATGCCCGCGGCAACGTCGTGGCTTGGGGTTCCCCCGGTAACTCCGGTTTCAAGGGTTCCCGCAAGAGCACTCCGTTCGCTGCTCAGCTCGCTGCCGAAACCGCCGCCCACAAGGCTTTCGACCTCGGCATGCGCAAGGTGGACGTCCGCGTGAAGGGTGCCGGTGGTGGCCGCGAATCCGCCGTCCGCGCTCTCAAGAATGCGGGCCTCGAAGTTCTCTCCATTCGAGACGTGACGGGCATTCCGCACAACGGTTGCCGTCCTAAAAAGAAGAGAAGGGTCTAATCCAAAGAGGTATCGCCAATGATGTGGAAATCACTTCAGATGCCGCGTAGCTTCCAGAAAGTGGAAACTAGCGAAGACGGTCGTAAAGCTAAGTTCGTTGTCGAGGCCTTGGAAAGAGGCTGGGGCATCACGCTTGGCAATGCGCTCCGCCGTGTGCTCCTTTCCTCCCTGCAGGGTGCGGCAATCGTCTCCGTGAAAATCGAAGGCGTTGAAAAGGAAATGTCTACGGTCCCGGGTGTCAAGGAAGATGTCACCGACATCATCCTGAACTTGAAGAGCATCCGCGTGAAGCTCCTTTCCGACCATGACGAAACTTTGCACCTGGATATGTCCGGTGATGGCGAAGTCACGGCCAAGGACTTCATGGACAATCCGAACGTGGTCATCCTGACCCCGGACGTCCATATCGCGACCCTGAACGGGAACGCTTCGCTCTCCATGGACGTGAAGGTCTCCTGCGGCCGCGGATTCGTCCGTGCCGACGAATTGAAGGACAAGGACGCTCCGATCGGCGTTATCGCCACGGACGCGAACTTCAACCCGGTGCAGCAGGTGGCAATGCACATCAGCGATACCCGCGTTGGCCAGAAGACGGACTACAACCGTCTTGAACTGGAAATCACGACTGACGGTTCCATCGATCCCGAAGACGCTCTCGCATACGCTGCGAAGCTCCTCGTCGATCACCTGGAAATCTTCATCAACTTCGAAGGCGACCTCGAGAGCCCCGAAGAGCTGGAGATGGACGAAGAACGTCAGCGTATTGCGACTCTCCTGCGCACACGCGTGGACGAACTCGAACTTTCTGTTCGTTCCAGCAACTGCCTCCGTATGGCCAACATCCATACCGTTGGCGAACTTGTGCGCAACAAGGAAAACGATATGCTCAAATACAAGAACTTCGGTCGGAAGTCCTTGGTGGAACTTAACGAGGTGTTGACCTCCATGGGCCTTTCCTTTGGCATGGACGTCGATGACTACTTGAAGGATTAACAATGAGACACGGTGTAAAAAACAAGAAACTGGGTGTTAACGCCCAACACAAGCGTGCCATCCTCCGCGCCCTTACCACCTCCATCATCGAGAAGGGTATGGAAGCGGAGCAGTCCGCCCGCTACGTGCGCACGACGCTTCACAAGGCGAAGATTGTCCGCTCCAACGTGGACCGCATGATTACCTACGCAAAGAAGGGTGACCTTTCTGCACGTCGCGAAGCTGCACGCTTCGTCACGAGCCCGAAGGTCCTCCAGGACCTGTTCGCTACCATCGGACCGCGCTATGCCGGCCGCAACGGTGGCTATACCCGCATCATCAAGCTCGGCCCGAACCGCGCTGGTGACGCTGCCGAAATGGCCCTCATCGGCCTCGTCGAAGACGAGATCGTTGCCAAGGCCAAGAAGGCTGCCGAACCTGCCAAGTCCGATGCCGTGAGCATGGTCAAAGGCGAAAGCAAGTCCGCAAACTAAGCTTTGCAGAAAGAATGTGAACGGGGCCCGACGTCTGTCGGCCCCCGTTTTTTTTAGGTTTTAATCCAATTCTTTCGTTTTTGCTTTTTTGCCGACGTCGATTTTTGTATTTTATAGAAACATGCAACGTCTTATTGCTCTTATACTTTTGACTATTTCGTTTGCGTTTTCAGCAGGCGAGATGGACCTCTTTTCCGGTTCGGCTTCCATGGGCAGCGCTTCCAAGGGACCGTCTTCGCGCAGTGCTGTCGCGCTGAACCCGGCGTATGCGGAAGTTCCTGTTGATTCCAGCTATATCCTTGGCCCTGGCGATTTCCTTGACCTGATGCTGGAGGATTCCTACCTGTCGGTGCAGGTTTACCCTGACGGTTCAGTCGCTATCGAGGAATGCGGTTCCGTGGTTGTCGGAGGAAAGACGCTGGCCGAGGCCCGCGAATTGATTCTGGACCTTGCCGCGAAGCGCTACAAGCGCGAGGAATGTTTTGTGCAGCTTGCGGCCCTCAAGAAGTTCAAGGTGAACGCGATGGGCGCAATCGTGAATGTCGGCCAGCACCTCGTGGAACCCCAGACGCGCCTGAGCTATTTCTTGCGCCAGGTGGGCGGCGCCGTTTCGAGGGCGAATCTCGAGGACGTGATGATTATCCGCCACGGGGACACCATACACGTGAACTTTAACGATGTCTCGTCGAAGGGTGACTTTGCGAGCGACGTGATGCTGATGCAGGGCGACCAGGTCTTTGTTCCATTCGTGCCGCTGGGAGAGAATGTCGTCATGATATTCCCGGGTTTCAGGACTAGCGTGACCTACAAGGAAGGCCGCACCCTGCAGGAATACTTCGAGCTTGCCGGCGGTGGACGCCTGCACAATTTCGGCTACAAGGCCGTTTGCGTGAAGGAACTCGACAAGTCCCCGCGCTGGATTGCGCTTGCGGAAATGAAGAATACGGTCGTCTCGCCGAATACGGAAGTGGAATTTACCATGGAGGAGATGGTCGTCTATGTGGGCGGCGCGGTGAACCGCATCGGGAAGGTGGAATACAATCCTTCATGGCATGCGCTCGACTATATCGCGGCGGCCGGGCTGAATACGGTCTCGGGTTCCTGGAACCAGGTGAAGGTATGGCGCGGCAAGTCCCCGGAAGCCATCAATGTGAGCGTCACGGAGGATCCGATTATTCCGGGCGACTACATCGAGGTGCCGAAGAGCCGTTACGAATCGTTCAAGGATTTTACCCTCTTCCTGGCCTCGCTCCTCACGGTGGTGTCGTCCGCATTCATCATTTACGTCAATTACAAGTAGTTTCGTATGGAAAAACAGGAATCGGTAGGATTTGTCGAGATTTGCCTTCGCTTGCTGAACAGCGACCTGAAGCATTTCAAGTTGTGCGCCACTGTCGTACTCCTGCCTACGCTCGTGGCATTTGTCCTGGTGATGTGGGTGATCAAGCCGACCTATGTCGCGCAGGCCGTGGTGACCCCGCCCGCCCCGTCGCAGAACTCGCTGAGCGGGCTGAGTTCCATGATTGGCGGCATGTCGGGGATGTCTTCGCTTCTTGGGATTTCGTCGAGCGACGACGATGCCAATGCGGTATGGACGATCCTGAATTCCTGGGAGCTGCATGACCAGGTCATCCGGGAGTTCAATCTCGCGGAACATTACGAGTTCGACGGCAAGTTCCACGCGGACCTGTTGAAGAAGTTCCGCAAGAAGTTCGGAATCGAGGTGAACAAGGAAGACATGTTCGCGATCTCGGTCGAGGACGAGGACTACAAGCTTGCGGCGAAGATGGTCTCGTTCATCCTCACGAAGGCGGATTCCGCGTTCAACTCCTTCAAGACGTCCCAGGCCCGGCAGTCCAGGATCTATTTCCAGGGCAGGCTGGATTCGTGCGAACGTGCGCTGGACTCGCTGATGAAGGATTTCGTGAAGTTCCAGGTGGAAAACAACTACTATGATCCCGAGATCCAGCTGGAATCGACTATCAAGTACTTGAGCGCATTGCAGGCGAAACGCGAGGAAGTGTCCATCGAGATGGCTTTCGAGAAGGCCGACCGCGGCAACAGCAAGCGCTACGAGGAGCTTTCCAAGCGCTACAGGGGAATCAATTCCGCGCTGAACGGCACGCTGAACGGCAAGCACGAGAAGGTGGGTATGGTCTCCCTGCAGAAGTCTCCCGAACTCGGGGCCGAATACCTGCGGCGTGAAAGCGAAATCCGCGTGCAGGAGGCCATGTACAAGCTGTTGAGGCAGCAGAGCGAGCAGATGCGGCTTGAAGAGGCCAAGATGCTCACGAACCTGCACGTGCTCGAACCGCCCTGGGAAAACGACAAGAAGGTGTTCCCGAGACGCGGCATTATCCTGATGTTCACTTCGTTCATCTCGTTCCTGCTGGCGACGCTCCTGTGCAATTTCCTGGAGTTCATGCGGTCCGAGAAGGAGAAGAACTCGGGCACTTCCGCGGAATGGGCGTTCTTCGTGCGCAAAGTCTGTTTTTGGCGCAAGTAACTTTTTAGGCAGGCCAAAGATGGATATCAACTTGGCGGCATGTCCGGAATCCTGCGTGATGTTCTCGCTTGCCGCCGTCGTCCTGGTGCTGCTTTCCGTATTCCGGAGCGACTACTTCCGTCCGTCGGTCCTGTACTTCTTGGTGCAGATGGTGATGCTCGGCATCGCCTACCTCAAGCTCGTGCCGGCCATGACCGATTTCAAGTACACTACGTGGCTCGTGTGGGGCGGCGGCATGGCGGCCTTTATCGGCGGGTCGGTCCTCGCGGAGATGGCGTGGGATTCCAAGGGCGGGGCGCGTATGCCCGAGACGGTGTCGCTAAGCGGGGGGTATAGCTGGCCAACGCATTTCTGCGTGAGCTTCCTCGCGTTTGCCTATTTCTTTATCGGTGTCGTGGGAGTTGTCTCTGTCGCGGGAAACCTCGTGCTCCTGACGGACAATCCCTCGTTCTGGCTTTCGGGGCAGGATAGCCCGGTGCTCAAGTACGCGGACTACTTTACTTCGGGGGCCATGGTGGTCGGGCTTTTCGGTGTCGCGTCGTTCAAGTCGGTAAATCCGGTACGGTGGGTCCGGTATGCATCCAGGGGAATGGTGGTCTTTACGATTGTACTGAGCTTCATGACGTTCCCGAGCCGCGGCATCAACATGCTGTGCGTGGGATTTATCTTTTTGCTCTACAATTTCTTGCATAGGCGTTTTTCGTGGAAGCTGATCCTTGTCGCGGGCGCCTTTGTCCTAGCCTTTTTCGTGGCGGTGGCATCGCTGAAGGGACAGTATGGCGAATCGTCGACGAATGACCTGATGAACCAGGGGATGCTCAAGACGGTTATCCTGCTTCCGTACATGTACACGGCGAACAACTACTGGAACCTGGATTATGCCTTCAACAAGCCGCCCGGAGCCATGGAACACGAATGGACCTACGGTATCGATGCCTTTTACGGCATGACGCACCTGTTGCAGGTTGGTGACGGCATGCAGGAAAGCTTCGGCTGGGATTCGCCCTTCAACGAGAGCGTGGTCAAGGTCAAGAACCTGAACACGATTCCCTACCTGTGGGATGCCTACAAGGATTTCGGCCTGGTGGGACTTTTCTTTTTGCCCTTCTTCTTCGGGATAGCCTTCTCGTGGAACTACCGCTACATGGCCACGGCCAAGACGCCCATGCCCATATTGTTCATGTGCATGTTCTTGATGTGGATTATCCTGTGGAACTTCACTACGGGATACAAGCAGAGCATGTACTGGGTCTGGGGATTCTTCTTTGCCCTGGTGTGTCTGCTGAGCAGGGGGAAGGGGTTGCTACCAGCGAAGTGTGCCCCTGCGCAGGTAGTAGCACAGGAGAATGACGGTGATGACAAGGTCGCCGGTGAGCGCGAATAGCGGAATGTAGCTGTTGGCGAGGAACGACCCCGCAAGCGTACAGGCGACGACGTTGACGGCCCCGGCCGAACTCACGATGATGGCGTATGTCCAGGTCGCCTTGTTCTTGAGCAGTGTGGATATCATGGAGAGTCTTGCGGCCTGGAATAGGAGCGAGAACGAGAGGATCTTGAGAATCGATGCGCTGCAGTCGAGCGATTCGGGTGTCCAGTGGACGGCGAAGAACAGGATTTGCAGGAACTGGCGGGGGAATAGCCACAGGGGCGAAGAACAGACGGCGACGAATGCCGTGAAGATAGCGATTTCCTTGACGTGGACGAACTTGTCATTGGACATGTGCTGTGCGACCAGGTTCGACGAGATGAAATGGACCATGATTCCCGAACACAGGATTAGAATCTTGTGGCCGAAATTGTACGAGCTCAGGAATTCGGCGGATGCGAATTTGTCTGCAACGTAGAGGCCGACGGGAAGGTAGGCGCACGTGGCGAAGCTTGAAATCGCGTAGGGGGCGCTCGCCTTGAACATGAGCTTGAAGAAGAGGAATGTCCGCCTTGTCACCCGGAGCAGTTTTCTGCTCAGGGCCTGCGTGACGCCGAAGGTGAACGCGGGCAGTGCTGCAAGCACCATGGCAAGCGCGACGAGTTCGATTTGCGACACCTTGAAGTACAGGAGCGTGACTCCCATGACGAGGGAATACGAGATGGAATGGAGCAGCTTGGAAATGAACAGCTTCTTCCAGAACTTGCCGCAGATGAAGTACCAGTCGAAGAAGGCGTGCTGGAATATGAGCCCGAGCGTCAGGATCAGTTCGCCGTAGAAGATGGGATGGTCGCGCCTTACCGTAATGGCGAAGATGGCCATGGCGAGCGCGGCTGCGACGGAGCAGGCGACCCGGAGCTGGAATATGCTCTGGAAAAGGCGGCCTTTTGTTGCCCTGCTGCCGAAGAAGGCGAGTACCAGCGTGCTCATGCCGAAATCCGCGATGGTGCAGAAGATGGAATAGTCCGTCTGCAGGACGCCGAAAAAGCCGTAGCCGGAGGTCCCGAGGTTCCGTGCGATGTAGTTCTGGACAAGGAACGATATTCCTTGAATCAGGAAGTTGGCACATGCGATGAACACGCCAATCTTGATGCTTTTTAGAACGAGAGGCACAGGATAAAGATAAAAAAAGAAATCCCTGCCGGAGTAGGCTTGCGGCAGGCTTTTTTTATATATTTGACTCATGGGAAAATTGCAAGGACAGAGCGCCTTTTTCGTGCCTGGGCCGCCGGCAAGGCCCGGCGAAGCCCACAAGCCGATTGTGGATTTTTTGCTCCGCGAAGTTCGCGGCAAGTCTGTTTTGGATATCGGCGGTGGCCGCGGAGCCTATTCCCAGGAACTGGTCAAGGCGGGTATCGATGCCGTCGTGGCCGACATCAACCCGGAATCCCTGAAGGTTGCCGAGGCGAACGGACTTTCGACACGTCTCTTGCAGGAAGGCGAATCCGTTGGCGAAGGCGTGGCGGATACGGTCATGCTGATCGAAGTCCTGGAGCATGTTCCCGACCCGAAGGCATTTTTGCAGTCGGCGGTCGCCGCGGCCCGAAAGCGCGTCCTCTTTACGCTTCCGTGCACCGATGATTTTGAAACCCTGTTTGCGTTGGGCCTGTCCTATGCGCATATCGCCGTTTCGGACCACCTGTGGCATTTTTCGTATCGGGAGATGAAGGAAATGCTCGACTCGCTGGGCCGGCCCTACCGCCTTGAGATGGGGGATTTCCTGTTCCCGCACATGTCCATGGAATCGCTGCGGCGCAATATGAAGGGACCCCTCGGATTCTTCTCGCTGCTCCCGGTGCGCATCGCGAATCGCCTGGGGCTCGTGCCGAAAAAATATCCGTCCCGTTTTTACGGGGTGATTGACGTGTCCTGACATCGGCGCGCGAGCTTTTTTTTCTAACTTTGGGTGCTGAAACGCGAGAGTGGCGGAATTGGCAGACGCGCCAGACTTAGGATCTGGTACTTCGGTGTGTGGGTTCGACTCCCACCCCTCGCAGAATTTTAAAAAACCAAACAAGCATATCGGAGTTTTGTATGCCCGTTGAAATCAAAGAAACAAGCGCCACCCTGCGCACCCTCGATGTCACCATCCCCGAAGCCGACCTCGCCGCTCCTTTCGAGAAGAAGCTCGCCCAGTACAAGAAGCAGGTCGCCCTCAAGGGCTTCCGCCAGGGCATGGTGCCGAAGGCCATGATCCTGAAGCAGTTCGGTGACTCCATCCGTCACGAAGTCGTGAACGAGACGGTCGACAAGGTCATCGGCGAAGAACTCAAGAAGGCGAACATCATCCCGGTTGGCCAGCTCAAGGTGACCGAGTTCAAGGAAGACAAGGAAAACGGCATCAAGATGACGGTCGAAGTCGAGATTGACCCCGAAATCGACATCAAGGGCTATGCCGACACGGGAATCACCGTCCCCGCTACCGCCGTGCACGAAGAAGAAGTCCAGGCCGAGTTCGACCGCCTTGTCCAGATGTGGAGCAAGGACGAGCACGTGGACCGCGAGGCGAAGAACGGCGACGTCGTTGTGGGCAACTACATCGAGGTCGTTATCGACGGCGAGAAGCAGGAACTCCCCGAAAACAAAGAATTCCGTAGCCTCCTCGGCGAATCCGCCTCTCCGGGATTCGATGCGGGCCTCGTGGGCGTGAAGGCCGGCGACAAGAAGGAAATCAACTTCAAGTACCCGGACGACCACAAGGACGAACGCTACCGCGGCAAGACGGCCCAGTTCAACGTCGAGATCACGGACGTGCGCGAGATCGTGCCGCCGACCTTCGACGAGGAATTCTGCAAGAAGGTGGGCGTGAAGGACGTGGAAGAGCTGAAGGGCAACCTCGCCGAGAGCCTCTCCAACCAGAAGCAGGACGCCGCCAAGACGAAGGCCGTGAACGAGGCCATCGACAAGATTATCGAGGCCAACCCGTTCGAAGTGCCGAACGCACGCGTGCGCGACCTCATCAAGTGGAGCCTGAACCGTAACGTGCAGGACGAGAAGGATGCCGTGGAACCCACCGAGGAACAGCTCAAGGAGCTCGGCCCCGAGGCTATCCGCGAAATCAAGAAGCACCGCATCCTCGACTTCATCGCCACCAAGGAAAAGCTCAAGGCGAGCCAGGCCCTGGTGGACGAACGCCTGCAGAAGATGGCCGATGCCTACCATGTGGGCTTCGACGACCTGAAGAACCATTTCCGCCAGTCCGGACGCATCAACCAGCTCCGTGACGAGCTGCGCATCCAGATGGCTGCCGACTTCATCGTCGGTATCCGCCCGGCTGCCGAAGAATCCAAGTAAGAGGTAAACTGAATGATCATCCCTACCGTCATCGAGACCACCGGACGCGGTGAACGCGCCTACGATATCTACTCCCGTCTCCTCAAGGAACGCATCATATTCCTGGGCACGCCGATCAACGACGAAGTGGCGAACAACGTCATGGCCCAACTGATATTCCTCGAGTACGAGAATCCGGAAAAGGATATCACGCTGTACATCAACAGCCCGGGTGGTTACGTGTCGGCAGGGCTTGCCATTTACGATACCATGCAGCACGTTCGCCCGAACATCGCTACCATCTGCATCGGAAGCTGCGCCTCCATGGCCGCCGTGCTCCTTGCCGCGGGTACGAAGGGCAAGCGCTACGCGCTCCCGCATTCGCGCATCATGCTGCACCAGCCCTCGGGCGCCGCGACCGGCCAGTCGACCGATATCCAGATTACGGCGAAGGAGATCGTGCGCACGAAGGATACGCTTACCGAGATCGTGGCGAAGCACACGGGCAAGTCTATCGACGAAGTCCGCGCGAAGACCGACCGCGATTTCTACATGGGCCCCGAAGAGGCGAAGGACTTCGGCGTCATCGATGAAATCTTTGTTCCGCGTAAAGAGGGAATTTAATGTACCGTAGCGGGAAAAACCATCCGACTGTGACGTGCAGCTTCTGCGGCAAGCCCGCGGAGCGCGTCGAGAAGATGATTACGGGTGCGGGCGTGCATATCTGCAGCGACTGCGTGACGATGTGCTACCGGATTATCGAGGAGGACAAGTCCCGCGCGATGCAGGAGAAGGCGGCCACCGAGGCTGCCGTGCAGAAGCCGCTGCCGCTCCCGACCGAAATCAAGGCGCACCTGGACGAATTCGTGATCGGGCAGGACGAGGCGAAGGTCGCTCTCTCCGTGGCCGTGTACAACCACTACAAGCGCTTGCGCTACAGGCAGACCCACGCCTCGAAGGACGACGTGGAAGTCGAGAAGTCGAACTTGCTCCTGGTGGGCCCCACCGGGTCGGGCAAGACGCTTCTGGCACAGACGATGGCGCGTTTTTTGGATGTTCCCTTTACCATTGCCGATGCGACCGTGCTGACTGAAGCGGGCTACGTGGGCGAGGACGTGGAAAACATCATCGTGCGCCTGTTGCAGGCTGCCGACTACGACGTGGCGAAGGCCGAGCGCGGCATCATCTTCGTCGACGAAATCGACAAGATCGCAAGGAAGACGGCGAACCCCTCCATCACTCGCGACGTGAGTGGCGAAGGCGTGCAGCAGGGACTCCTCAAGATCCTGGAAGGGACCGTCGCGGCCGTGCCTCCGAAGGGCGGACGCAAGCACCCCGAACAGGCCCTGGTGCAGGTGAACACGAAGAACATCCTGTTCATTTGCGGTGGCGCCTTCGAGACGCTCGACAAGATTATCGCCCAGCGCGTGAACAAGGGTGGCATGGGTTTCGGCGCCGATATCCGTAGCGAGAAGGACAATACGCTGAGCGAGCTCTTCAAGCAGCTCGAACCCGATGACCTCATCAAGTTCGGCCTCATCCCCGAAATCGTGGGCCGTTTGCCGATTGCCGTCGCGCTGGAAGAACTCGACGAGACTGCGCTCCTCAACATCTTGACGCAGCCGAAGAATGCGCTCGTGAAGCAGTTCAAGAGCCTGTTCGCCATGGACGGAATCGAACTCGAATTTTCCGAGGACGCGCTCAAGGAAATCGTGCACGAGACCATGACGCGCAAGACGGGTGCCCGCGGGCTCCGCTCCGTGATGGAAAGGACTCTCCAGAAGGCGATGTTCACGATGCCCGGTTCCGACGTGAAGAAGCTCGTGATTACCGCCGAGATGGTAAAGCTTGGGCTCAGCCCCATGGGCGTTTCCAAGTCCGATGCGGAACCTGCGAAGAAGAGCCGCAAGAAGGCCTCGTAAGCCATACATCTTTTATTGACGGTCGTCGCTCAAGGGTGACGACCGTTTTTTTATTGAATGTGACAATATTTGTCGTAGTCGGATTCTATATTGTATGTGAGGCCGTTATGGGTATAAAATACGACAGAAAGCATTCTTTTGGACCGATCGCGCACAAGTACTGGGAAAAGCTGGTTGACGGAATCCTGGTGACCGAGCACGGGTACGAGCCTTCCGAGGGGGAGGTTCTCGGCGCATACAACGATCTCAAGGAGCGGCATCCGGAATGCGAATGTATTGTCCTTAGGACGGGCAAGGGTTCGGGGGAATTCTACCAGCAGGGCGACAAGATTGGCGGAATACGGATCAAGACGGAGTTCGATTCGGAAGGCTCGTCTATCGAGTTTGTCTTGACGTCGAATTATTATGTGCGTTTTGCTCTAGGAGGGTGGCTGATTCCCTATATCAAGACTGCTACCCGGTGCGACCTTGCGCGCACCATGCGGAATCTGGAAGAATTTATCGAAAAGTACCCCCAATACAGGGAGAAACTTGAACAGAAGAAGCTCGAGTTCGAGAAGAAAATCAAGCTCGATGAGATGGCGAAGAATACCGTAAGGGCCTGTGTTTCGCAGGCCATGGCTCCGACGGGGCACAAGTGGGACCTAGCAGAAAAGGGAAGTCAGTTTTTGCTCCGTATCGGGATGGGGGATGGAAATTTTTTTGAGATGACGATGAACCGCAGGAACTTTGCGAAGAGGATTTCGGCGTTGCCGGAAGCGATGGAGCGGATTGATACTTTGTTCGAGACGTTGCCGTTCCCGGTCGATATTTCGATGAAGAAGTAAGAGGTTAATATGGCAGTACGTATAAATGCGCGGGAACTGGAAAGTTTGCTGGCTGCGACGCCCGCATCGCAGAACATAATGCTTACGGGCAAGCACGGGATCGGCAAGTCGCAGATCCTGGAAAAGTTCTTCACGGCACGCGGTGAACGCGTGGTGATTTTGTTCCTGGGGCAGATGAGCGATCCGGGCGATTTGATTGGCCTCCCGCGGCTTGACGAGAATACCGGCAAGACGATATTTATGCCGCCATACTGGTTTCCGACCGACGGCAAACCCGTGGTCCTCTTCCTGGACGAACTGAACCGTGCGCGCCCCGAGGTGTTGCAGACCATCATGGACCTGACGCTCAACCGCACGCTTGCGGGCCGTAAGTTGCCTGAGGGCTCGCGCGTCATCAGCGCGGTGAACGATGGCGAGGAATACCAGCTGACGGACTTGGACCCGGCACTCGTGAGCCGCTTCAACATTTACGAATTCAAGCCCACCGCACAGGAATGGCTCCTATGGGCATCGAAGGCGGGGCTCGATTCCCGCGTAATCGACTTCATCGCGGAAAATCCGGATATGCTCGACGGTGCGGCCTTTACCCGCGAGGACCAGGGGCTTGAAAAGTCGCCCGACCGCCGTGGGTGGGAACGCGTGTCGAATATACTGCAGTCGAACGAGGTTACGCCGCTTCTGAAGACGATCATTGCGGGCATCATCGGGATGCCTGCTGCATCGAAGTTTTTCGCGACGATAGACCAGAAGAAGCTCCCCAGCGCAAAGGAAATTTTGCTCGGCGATTTCGCGAAGCAGAAGTCGGCAATCAAGAAGTGCACTACGCCGCAACTTGCCTCCGTGAACGAGTCCGTATTCCGCTTCATCGAGACGAAGGGCTACGACGCAAAGGACGAGGCGAAGGTGGCGATGAATTTTGCCGCCTATTTCGAGTTCCTCTCGGGCGAAAAATTCCGCGAGGCGCAGGCGCATTTCGCGAACCTGTATACCTCCTCGATGTACCCGGCCGCCATGACGCTTGTCATCATGAAGTGCCCCGAACTGTACAAGAAAATCACGCAGTTCGTCCAGTCAATTTAAGGTCGGCATGAGCGCCTTGGACAGAATAAAGAAAATTGGCGAGCGGTGGTTCCTGACGGAGCCGCTGCTGTTTGCGGTTTACTGCAGTCACGAACTCGTGGAGAACAACGCAATCGACGTGCCGATGAGAACCGGCAACATGAAGGTCGAATTCGCTCCAAAGATTCTCGACAAGGTTGCAGACGACGTGCTGCAGGAATACCTGAAAATCGAGATGTTCCGCATATTGCTGAAGCACCCCTACCAGCGGCAGCCCTCTTTCGCCGCGAAGGCGCTGCTGACCATGGCGAGCAATATAACGATTGCGGACGTGTACGATGTATCGCGCGAAGTGAAGAAGCAGATGAGCGGCACGGAGCAGAAGTTCCCTAGCGGGCTGTGTTTCGAGGAATACTACAATCTGCTCCTGCAAAATACGACCCCGAATTCGGGAAAGTCTGGTGGCGAGTCGCAGAAAACGGATAGTGGCTCCGGCCGGGGCGACAAGTCTGAACAGGGAGAAGATACGCAGGGCGAAGGGGGGCAAGGTGGCGAATCTGGGCAACAGGGGAACAACGACTCCGGCGCAGATTCTGGTGAAGGTTCGCAGGGAGGCGACGCTTCCAGTGACTCGCGGGGCAATGATAACGGCAACGGTTCAAAAGGCAATTCGCAGGAACAGCGCGATTCGCAAATCTCGGAACTCTGGGAAGACAACGAGGCGGCCTGTTGCGAGATAAATGGCTTTATCGAAGTTGCGCAGGCAAGCAACAACTGGGGCACCGTTGCGGGCAAGTTGCAGGGGCTCATCAAGGCAAGCCTGAAAGTCGACATGGACTACCGTAAGATGCTTAGTTTGTTCAAGACCTCGGTCATCTCGAGCAGGCGCCGCCTCACGCGCATGCGGCCCAACCGCCGCTCCGGTTTCGACGCGATGGGCAGCCGCTACGAACTCTCGACGAACTTGCTTATCGCGGTAGATGTAAGCGGGTCCGTTACCGACAGGAGCCTGCAGTTTTTCTTCTCGGTCATCAACCGCCTTTTCAAATACGGAGTCGAGAAGTTGGACGTATTGCAGTTCGACGCCCAAATTCAGGGCGAAATTGAGCCGCTCAAGAAGGCGCGCAAGACCGTGAAGATTATGGGCCGCGGCGGTACGAGTTTCCAGCCCGCTGCCGACTATTACTGCGAACACCCCGAATACGACGGGCTCATCTACTTTACCGATGGCTACGCCCCGCCTCCGGTATTCAACACCAAACGCCCCATTGACGTGCTGTGGGTGATATGCAGCAGGCAGTGCTACACGGCGAATTCCGCGTGGATCCGCAAAATCAAGCGCAACCGCGTCACCTTTATTCCGAGGAGTGAATGATGCCTGCCAAGAAAACTCAAAACAAAAACTTGGTGAATCTGCTAGAAGATTACTGGCGCGAAATTGTCAAGGGCATTCCCAAGACGGATGACTCGGGTTCTGCCGCAAATCTCAAGGATGGAGATTCACTCGTTTACAAGTGGAAAAACTTCGGCCAGACGCTGGATAACTTCTCTTGTGAAATCTCGAATTTGTCCAAGGCCAATTCGCCAAAACTCCTTTCTGCACTTTTCAGGTCTAAGGTCGGGCAAAAAATTTCGGTCGTTCAAATGAAATTGACACCCAAGGCGGTCAAGGATCGGGCAAAGCTGAACATATCTCTGTCCGTAAACCAGGAAACGGGCAAGGCCAATGTCTTTCTTAATAGTAAAATCGGCCTGCAATGGCACAATTTTACTCATGTGTCGGTTGAAAACATTGTCAACCTAGACATGGACGGTACGCTGGAAAACATTCGCGCGTTTACCGAGAAATACCGTGAGTACAAGGAAGGTGCCGAAACAATCGTCGAACAGAAAAAGATCGAGATGGAGAAGCAGAAGAAGCTTGCGGAAATGGCCTCAAAGAGTATCGAGGCCATTGTCCCGCAAATGATGGCGCAGTCCGGCTACGAGTGGAACCTGGAAAGCGAATACAAGAATTTTGGTACCGGCGGTGTGCCGGAACGCTACATTCTGCGCATCAAGACAAAAAAGCACAAGATGATAGAGATTACCCTGAACCAGAACAATTTCGCAGAGAAGATTCCCGAAATTTTGAATGTGGTCAAACAGATCGAGCAGTTGCTGGAGCAGACGCCCTTCGCCGTAAACATCGTCAATTACGGCCCGGGTACTCGCTGGATCAAGGGGACGGAATACGTGAAGTAGGGGAAATTTATTTAGTTATTTTGTGGTATTTCAAAAAAGTAGTATCTATAGCTAGTCGATTCATAATCTGGGATCGTTTCCCATTTGATACTATATTCATTAGCTAGTGAAATCTCTTTTTCTTTGATCCCTGTAGGTTTTGGTATAACTACGTTTTTTTCTATCTGACGTATTGGTTTATCTCCTTCTTTTTTTTGTCTAAAATACCAATATATAAGTTTTTCATTGTCTTTCTCCTTTTTTTCTCTTCCCGTTTCTTGATAAAAATTTTTATCGTCAACAAGCGTCAAAACGAAAGTTCTAGCGTTCGCTTTCTCGCGAACCTGCTCCATAAATTTAATGTCTTTTATAAACGAATACATTTGCTCTGGATATTGTCCGTTTTGGGGAAACTTCAATTCTATTGCATACTTATTGCCGGAATCTTTTTCTATGAAAATATCCATCTCTTTTTTTTCCCAGTATTTTTCATCTTCGTTTTCTCCCCATTTTTCATCTATCACATTACGCTCAAATCGAATTTGATATTCTTTTCCCAATTTTTCTCGAAGATATATTCCCAACTCATGCTGCAACGAAAATTCATTGTAGATAAAATCTTTATCTATTAGTTCGGCAAGACTTTCATCAATAAATTTTTGAATAGCACTTCCAACAATCGTTTCTTGTTTGTTATTCATCTTTTTCTCCTTTAGCTTTTTTAGGCGATTTAAATCCAGTTTCCATAAATATACACTCAAATTTCGGAAAAGAACATTCCTTCTCTTTTTTTTTGATTTAAAGCAACCAACGCAATATGCGTCATTAGTTGTCGTATTTCAGTTGTATATTATGCCTTATAAGTCAAAGGCTCATTATGAAAAAACAAACAAAAAGCATTTTCGTCCTGGAAGTTTACGAGTTCGCGCCCTGTGAAAGGCGTGCTTACCAGGTCTACAAAGAAAGATGGAGCCGCTGCGCTGGCCCCTGTGCCCTCACTTGGCAAACGAAAGTCGGGTATTTCGAGACATTGCGTGATGCCGAAAAGAACATCAAGAAAATCTTCCGTAGAAAATGTGATGACATTCATGGATTTGTCATCAAGGAAATGCCGCGAGACTGCGTTGTCAACGCGTATGCGCTCCTTTCGATTCGTCGTTACCTGAATGACGGATCGCTATGGTGCTCTGGCAGCGACAAGACCGCAAAACTCATGGAAAGCGATTTTGTCGAAATTGTCTATGATGATTATGTTGAACTTGGGATTGTTCAAGGCTTTGACAATGCCGACGGCTACTACACTGTGGTTGCATGCAACATCGACGAAAAAGGCAACACTGAATTTTGCACTCGCCTTTGCGATGCGACTTGCGTGCTTCCGCCCTCGTTCCCTGTCCAGAAAAAGTATGCCGCGGCACTCCACCGTGGACTCAAGCAGGCGGAGAAGGAATCTGCGGATGAACTTCCGTTTTAGGGAAAAATATATATCGTAACCATAAAAGTACAGTAAAGGAATCTCTATGGAAATAGACAAGAACTTTCCCACAATCTGCCTGCAAGACGTGGATGTTACATGTTCCGAATGCGGGGAGGCTTGCGTAGTTGATGGGCGCTTCAACGAAGTTGCTGGTGATGAGCGCTTGAACTTCTATAAGGTGACGTCGAGTTTTGCTTGCGAGGGAACCTGTCCACATTGCGGAAACGAGATGGAGCTGGACGTTGCTTATTGGAAGCGTGAGTTCATGGGCGTGCGTCCTGACGGCAGGGAGGTTTGCCGAGTCTTTACCATGTGGGAGCGCGATGAGAGCCCGGGCTGTTCGGCAGAATCTCTTTTTGGGTATTTCGAGACGTGCGGTCCCGAAATACATTCCGATGACCTCGCGCTCGACACTTCCAGCGCCCGGGAACTTGTCGATCTGCTCTACAAAACGACCCGCAACGAGGCCTTGCTCGCTGTCGGCGAATCGCTAAAGAACGGGAACTCCGTGGAATCCGTGATTCCCGAACTCAAGCGGATTATCGACTCGCACGATGACGTGCTGAAAGATAAATACCTGGGCGATTTTTTGCCGTAAATGGCCATGTAAAAGGCCAAAATCCCCTAAAAATTACCTAAAAACGACAAAATCGAGACAGTATTTGTCGCATGGGGTTTGTATATTGCTTTTTAGATTTATGCGTATATTTACATTTATGCATAAATAAGCGATAATATAATGCAGAGGGCAAGGCGGCCTTGCTGCGCAAACTCAGTGCCTTTGACAGGAGGTCATTTATGGCGACAATACATTCGGACGACAATCGCGAAAGTTTCGTTGATTTTTGCAAGCGGGAGGCGGACGGTCTCAAGCTCGCGAGCGACGAGATGCAACAGGAAAACAGGGAGCAGGAGGAACTGAAGGCCCTGCAGAAAAAAAGTTCTGAACGCAAGTGCGCGTTGCTTTACAATAACCTGGACCTGATTCTGCGTCACAGGGACGAAATTATCGCTAACCCGCGTTACGCGAATATCGATGTACAATACGCAATCAAGGGTGGCGGGCTTTATGTGGGACACCTGTCCGCTGTAAGGCATTTTAACTTCGCCGGCACCCTCGTCAGCATCGGCCTCAAGCTTTCCTCGCTCCTCGAAATCTGGGACAACGAACAGTTCAAGGTGGAATGCAAGTGCGGCGACACGGCGGTCATCCGCTCGTTCTCGGGTTCGCCCCTTTCGGGAGGATCGATGGCGACTGCGATTTGCCCCAAGTGCAAGAAGGAAATCCACGTCAAGAACCGTAGCTTTGGCGGTTACTGTGGCCTGATGCATACAGGGCACGACAGGGATATCGAAAAGGTCGTGAAGAGTATTATCGCCAAGTGGACCCTCGCCGAGGTTGCATACGGAAAGAATGCTGCCGAAGGAAAAGACGCGAAATGGCGAAAAGCGGGGAACGAATTGCGTGACGACGGTGAACCCTGCAACCTTGAAACAATGCTCAACGAACTGAAGCTGAAGGAATTCCAGCTTGCTTCACGATGATGAAATATAAGGAGAATAAAAATGGAACAATGCAAAATCAAGCCGTGGAATATCCGCAAGCTGCACTTCGCAATCGACCAATTGCAGGGGGCGAGGAAACGCAGAGATCGGAAGGAAATGCACCGCGAGCTGGATGCTATGACGCACCTGCTCTGCGAATCGCACAAGATGACCTTGCCCGACTATGGCCAGGCGGGCGGAGCGCCTGTTTCAAGCAATGGGTTAAACATGGCGGTGTTTACCGTCAAGAAGGGAAAGTTCCCGCAAGAGATTGAAATGCAGGAAGCCTTCTTCCCTTGCAGGCTTGTCGAGGGCGAACATGGCAATTGCCTGGTTTGCGTTGTTGCGTCGGCGGAAATCGCCAAGGCGTTGGCTGCGAGATTGGAGGTGGACAGCTACATCTTCATGGAACGTGCGGGCGCCCGTGCACCAGAATTCTCGCAGTATTCCAAGACGACGGATGACACCGGATATTACTATCTGGTCCAGGTGAATTCGAGCCTTCCGCTTCAGGAACCGTCGGCGGTATTCGATGCCATCACGCAGATCGATGCGCTTGTGGATGGGCTGGACGAAAAAACGCGGAAGATGCTTTCCGAAGGAGCCGCAGATGACTTTCAGGAAGTTCGGAAGCGGGCATACTATATGCATAATGGCCTCGGAAAAGACGAAACTTACGAGGCAGCACTTGAGTGGCTCAGGGTACAGCAGTTCGCGTTGGTGGAGTTGCCGGAATCGGAAAAGAAGCTTACCCCCATGTTCAACCTTACCCGTTTTGAACTCTGCATGAACCATCTGGGGTACGCCGTAAAGAAGATTGCGGGGGACTGCCGTTATGTTGTATTCAATGCGCATGAATCGGCGACCTTCGAGCACAATATGCAAACAGTCGCGGAGCGCATGCACGCCGTAAAATTCCAGATGTCGCCGGAGGAATGCTTACCTTCGATTGCGGAAAGCCTCCGCGACGAGGTTCTCTGCTACGACAAGGATAAATACTACAGCGTAGAAGCCCTGAACGAGAAGGGATATTTCCCCATAAACGCGAGCGCTCCGAAGCGGCTGGGGAGCTTTATGCGTGCCGTGTACTATTGGGGCGCAGCCCTCCGCCCTGTCCTGGACTTGAAATGATGGGTGAAAATACGATGTTCGATGTCCTCAGGTATATCCGCGAATGTTTTGGCATTTTCCATGTAGAAGGAGACGAGGCTGTTTTTGAAGATGTAACCAAAAAGGTTGGTCTCGCAAAACAGAATTATAATTCGCTTGAGCGTGGCGCCAGACCCATTTCTATGCTCATGTCAAAGAAATTAGCCGATGCCCTCGGGACATCTTATTTGATGTTTTTCCGCGAAAATAAAAGCAAGTTATAGTCTGTCGTAATCC
>JAEEGG010011189.1_pt1 | contig 19645 bp, 13 predicted proteins | sample 9134161 | NCBI WGS metagenome assembly JAEEGG01 (sample SAMN16246543, study PRJNA631951) | gut metagenome | biome: gut microbiome; feature: rumen; material: CR-attached | host: Bos | place: Iran: Karaj | collected 2018-10 | reverse complement strand
CTGCCGCCATGGGTGAGGAAGCAGGTGCGGAGTACCTCGACTCAATCAACAACGAGAAGGTGTATATGGGCATCTACTCGCTGAAGCAGTGCCGTGAGATGGAGATTGGCCTGGGTCTTGACCTGAAAGGCGGTATGAACGTAATCCTCGAGGTGTCTGTGCCCGATGTCGTCGACGTGCTCGCCGACCACAAGCAGGACGCTGCCTACAAGAAGGCTATGGAACTGGCCAAGAAGGAAGAGGAAACCAGTCAGAACGACTTCATCTCCCTGTTCATTAAGTATTGGAAACAAGAAGGCAATGGCCGTCCCCTCGCCGCTATCTTCGCTACTCAGCAGATGAAGGGCAAGGTGAGCACCCAGAGCACTGACTCTGAGGTGGAGGCTGCACTCCGTACAGAGGTTGCCTCAGCTGTTGACAACTCATTCAACGTGGTTCGTAACCGTATCGATAAGTTCGGTGTCGTCCAGCCTAACATCCAGAAGCTCGAAGGCCAGAGCGGCCGTATCATGGTCGAGATGCCTGGTATCAAGGAGCCGGAGCGTGTGCGTAAGCTCCTCCAGGGAAGTGCCAACCTCGAGTTCTGGGAGACCTACAACTCTCAGGAGATCACCCCGCTGCTGGCTCAGCTGAACCAGCGCTATGCTATCCAGGGTGGTGAGGTGGTCGAGGAAGACACCACCGCTACTGCTGCTGAGGCTGTTGCCGACACCGTGAAGGCTGCTGCCAACGACCTGGCTTCCAAACTGGCTAAGAAGGACAATGGTGCCGATGCCAAGGCTATCGAGCAGGCAAAGAAGCAGAACCCGCTGTTCTCTATCTTCCAGCCCACACAGGGCAACACCCTCGCTGTGGTTGGTTATGCCAATGCCCGCGATACTGCTGAGATCGACAAGATCATCTTCTCTGACCTCGCCCGTCAGATCTTCCCTGCTGAGTTGAAGCTCCGCTGGGGTGCCAAGGCTGAGGACTTTGGTGGTCAGAATACGAAGGGTGACATCTTCGAGCTCTATGCCCTGAAGATCACAGAGCCTTCTGGCCGTGCTCCGCTGGAGGGTGATGTCATCACCAACGGTAAGGACGACTTCGACCAGATGGGTCATCCCTGTGTGTCCATGCAGATGAACTCTGACGGTGCCCGTCGTTGGAGTCAGATTACGAAGCAGAACATCGGTAAGGCTGTGGCCATCGTCCTCGATGACGCTGTCTACTCTGCTCCCCGTATCCTGACTCAGATCGATGGTGGTAACTCTCAGATCACAGGTAACTTCACCATCGAGGACACAAAGGACCTTGCCAACACACTGAACTCTGGTAAGATGCCGGCTCCTACCCGTATCGTACAGGAGGAGGTCGTCGGTCCGTCACTCGGTGCCCAGTCTATCAAGCAGGGTGTCATCTCATTCGTTGTGGCCTTCGTGCTGCTGATGATCTACATGATCATGCTGTATGGCTGGATTCCTGGTATCCTCTCCGATATCGCCCTGCTCTTCAACCTGTTCTTCACCCTCGGTATCCTGACTTCGTTCCAGGCTGCACTGACGATGCCTGGTATCGCCGGTATCGTGCTGACGCTGGGTACGGCTGTGGATGCTAACGTGCTGATCTATGAGCGTATCAAGGAGGAGCTCCGCAAGGGTCTCTCAGTGAAGGAAGCCCTCAACAAGGGTTATTCAAATGCCTTCTCGGCCATCTTCGACTCGAACCTGACGTCTTTGATCACAGGTATCATCCTGCTCTACTTCGGTACAGGTCCTGTGAAGGGCTTCGCCACCACTTGGATCATCGGTATCTGTGTATCGTTCTTCACCGCTGTCTATATGACACGTGTCGTCTACGATCACATGCTGAACAAGGATAAGTGGACCAAGCTGACCTTCGTCACTGCCTACTCGAAGAACCTGATGCAGAACGTGCACTACAACTTCATGGGTGTCTATAAGAAGTCGTTCATCATCTGGGGCGCTGCAGCTGTTATCTTCTGCATCTCGTTCGCCGTTCGTGGCCTGAGCCAGAGTATCGATTTCACGGGTGGTCGTAACTACGTGGTGACTCTCGATAAGGAGACTCCCGTTGAGGAGGTGCGCCAGGCTCTTGCCGGTGCCTTCATCAACACGATGGGTGAGAATGCCCAGAAGGAGGCTAACACCAGCGTTATCGCCCTGGGTACCGACGGTAAGACTGTCCGTATCTCTACCAACTGGGATATCGAGTCTAACAATCCTGAGGTTGACGACCAGGCTGAGACCATCCTCTTCAACACCCTGAAGAAGGCCGGACTCGTGAGCCAGGAGAACGTGGAGCACTTCAAGAATCCTGATGTCCGCGAGGGTGGTTCTATCATCAGCTCTGCAAAGGTGGGCCCGTCTGTGGCTAAGGATATCACTTATGGTGCTATCATCTCCGTCATCATCGCCCTCATCGCCATCTTCCTCTACATCCTGCTGCGCTTCCGCAACGTGGCCTTCTCAGTAGGTTCTACCGTTGCCCTCGCCCTCGATGCCCTCATCGTGATTGGCTGGTACAGTGTGCTGTGGGGATGGGTTCCGATGTCACTCGAGATCGACCAGACCTTCATCGGTGCTATCCTGACGGTGATCGGTTACTCCATCAACGATAAGGTGGTGGTCTTCGACCGTATCCGTGAGAACATCGGCCTCTATGGCAAGCGCGACCGTCAGCAGCTGTTCAACGACTCGCTGAACCAGACGCTCGCCCGTACCATCAACACCTCTGTGACGACGCTGATCGTGTTGCTCGCCATCTTTATCCTCGGCGGCGACTCCATCCGTTCGTTCTCGTTCGCTATGATCCTGGGTGTCATTTTCGGTACGCTGTCTTCTATCTTCATCGCTGCTCCTGTGGCTTACCTGACACTGGGTCGCACAATCAAGGAGGAGGAAGCCGTTCCCGCCAAGAAGTAATCCGAGGTTTACACCTTAATAAATAGTAGAGGAAGCATTGCCCATCGGCAGTGCTTCCTTTAGTTTTATTCCGCATGGGACATTGAGATGGGCCAAGTTAGGGTGATAGATATGCCAAGTCTTAGTTATGCTGATGCCTTGTATGCATATATAGTAGGCATTGTTATCACTTGTACAAGGCTAAAGTAAGACTCACGGAAGGCATTTGGAACAAGCTATTGAAGGCATCATCGTAAAGATGTGACTTATATATGCAAAATGAAAAGAAGATATGGAGCGATTAGTTTACATAGACTAAAGCGGGACTTCCCTTAGACTAAAGTCTGGGTTTAGTGCCTGTAAAGACCCAGACATCAATTCACACTACAAAGGACACAAGGGACAAAGAAATCAGCCCGTGCCTTGCGGGCACGGGCTGACGGGATGGATGATGATGCGAGTTATTCGCGAACATTGGCGGGCTGGTCGGTGACCTCCTCCTGGGGATCGTCCACATTGTCCGTTATCGGCGTGTCGGGGATAACGGGTGTGTCCTCGATTCCCGTGCAGGCTGTCAGTGCCATAGTGGCAAAGACAGAGGCGATCAGAAATTTGATTCTATTCATAACTTTTATTTTTTATTGTTTTATTCTCACTTAATCACGACCTTCTTATTATTAATAATGTACAGGCCCTTGGTGGGAGCGGCGACGCGCTGGCCCTTCAGGTTGTAGTACTCACCCTTCTGACCGTCGGCAGCCACTCGGTTGATGCCGGTAGCGTCACCCTCTAAGCTGTAGCCACGGGCAGAGGCCTTTGCTTTCGGGATAGCCAGCCAGGCGCGATGCCCCTCGATCTGGAAAGCAGCACCGCCCTCAGCGCCCCAGTACCAGCCGAAGACATTAGACTTGTCAGAGTTGGAATGACCGAAGGCGAGCTTGTAGAACAGGCAGTCGCCAGAGGCCGTGGTTGTCGTGGCCTCGTCACTGCCCTCGAGCAGGTTCTCACCGATAAAGAAGCCTCCTACGCCTGTTGGCTGGAGAATGAAGCTGCCTCCTCTCTTATCGTCAGACTTCAGCATAACGGCTGTGCCTGCTGGAACCATAGGTATCTCCTTATAGGTCAGAGCATCCGTAGTAGCAGCACTGACGACGTATGCCTTCAGACCTGTGGGCAGGGCATAGTTGGTCTTTGAATCATAGAAGGTGGCATAGCCGGCCTCCGACAGGGTGACCTCTGCTGGTTCGGCAGTACCGGTGCTCACAACAGCTGCAGGACCGAATCCACCCATTGCGTTGGCAGCGCGGATGGTGATGCTCTCGATGCCTGGGATGAAGTCGATGCCACTGAGGTCGAAGCTCGAACCCTCGGTGATGCCTACAAACACGTCGTTGAGGAAGATGGCGTAGGCGATGGCACCGTTGTTGGCAGGTGTCCAGCTGACGACGTTGTTCTCAAACTTGGCATTGGCGGGAGCCTCCAGCTGACGGGTCAGCATAGCGGGATTCCACTGCTTCTCGAGGTTCTCTGAGAACATCATCTCGTAAGTGAAGCCAGCGGCCTGCTCAGCATTGATGATCGTCTCGAAGTCGCCACCGTGAGAGTGGATGATGTTCGATGCAGGCGTGATGTTGTTGCCTGCAGCATCCAGCGTGTTGTACTCGCCGAAGAGCACGGGATCGGTATTGTTCATACCCTTCTCGATCCAGCGCGAAGAGATGAGCGTTGCGGCGGCATTGTCGTCGAGCGTGGTGTTCAGATAGACAGTGATGGGCTGGTTGTTCCAGGTACGTCCGAAGTTCCAGGTGCCGTTGCCCAGTGCGAGGTCTACGACGTTACAGTTGTCGAAGACATAGCCGAACTTCACCGTTCCGCGAGGAGCGACGACGGTACGGCTGCCCTTGAGGTCGAGCTGACGGGGCTCTAGCGAGAGGGTGGTGTTCTGGAAGCGTACATCGCCACCACCGCAGATGAAGTCGACGGTACCGTGGATGTCGCAGTCCTCATAGTACGACTGCATATTGTCGTTCGAGCTGTAGTAGGTGTCCTGGCAAGAGAGCATGCGGATGTTCTTACCGATGGTGCGGTTACCGGCATCGTTGATGACGGCTGCACGTCCGCCCACCTGCTTGTTGTCGAGGGCACCATAGTAGTCGAGGGCGTTCTGCAACGTGAGATCCTGCAGGTAGAGGTTCGTACCGCTGACGTTGAACATATCGGCGCTGCCGAGGCCCTCGATGCTCTTGTCGGGAGCCGTCACGATGATGGTGTTCTCCGTCGACTGTCCGATGATTGAGATGTTATGTCCGCTGATGGCGGTCTTCACAGTCTCGCCGAGGTCGTAGGTGCCGTCGGGCACGAAGATGAATGAGCGCTCAGCGTCCTTGTCGGCATTGGCGCCGTTAACGATGTCGAGCACCTCGAGGAGGCTCTCTGCGCTGCCGGGCTTCACGAAGTACCACTGGCCCTGGCTCTCGTAGTTGGTCTCGCTGGTGTTGACAATCTTCACGCCGTGGAGATACATCTCGCCCTCGGTGCTGAGGTTCAGGGTGATGGTGCCGCCTTCGCCCTCGTAGTTGAAGGCAACGATCTCTGCATCCACATCCTCATTGTTCTTGCCTGGCAGCGTGCCGATCTGCTGGCCGTTGGCGTCGGTGATGATGATGTCACCGGCATTACCGTAGCGGCAGAGGGTCAGCGATACGATGGCCTTCGGACCTACGAGCAGGTCGATCTTGTTCTCAGCGTCGCCCTTGAAGGCCCAGCCGTGCTGTGCATCGTGCCAGTAGAAGCTGCCAGAGGGATTGAAGGCCTCGTGGTCAGCGGGATCAAAGAGCTTGTCGGTGAGGTCGAAGACGTACTTCTTGTAAGTACTGGGTGCTTCGATCTCTGTTGCGACAGCGTAGAGCGTGATGTCGCTGGTGACGACATCTTCAGCAGTCCACTTCTCGCCGCCTGCGGTCTTCTTGAACCAGCCGCGCACCTTCATGTCGTCAGGAGCGGTAGCGTTGTTGTAGTCAACGTCGAACTCGCCGATCACTTCGTCCTTCTCGCGGGTATATATGCCGAGCACCGTCTGCTTGTCGGTGTCGATGTATGTCAGATTGAAGTCGGGCTTCTGTACGAAGGTCAGGACATAGTCGAGTGTGGTCTCACCCTGAGTCATTGGGATGGTCACGACGCACTGGGTGTCGTCGCCCACATAGCCGATAATGCCTACTTCACCCTTCTTGGCAGTAGCCTCGATGGGGTTGGTCTCACCGATCATAGGCACCTTCTTCGAGAGCTCCATCGTTGCCTCGTAAGCATCGTCGAAGATCTTCTCGGCCTTGAACTCCTCACCGTTGATGGTCACAGTGGCGAGGATGGGCACTTCCTTCTCTGTGCCGCTGAGCGTACCCTCGATGAGGATGTCGCCGAAGCCGATCTGCTTGCCGCTCTGCAGGTGATAGAGGTTGATGAGCAGTGCGCACTTGCCCTCACCGGGTGTGGCACCCTCGATGTCGTATGACAGTTCGCTGACGTTGTCGTTGCGCTCAGGCTTCACGGCCTGGGCCAGTATGACGGTGCTCTTGTCGGGATTCTCCCAGGCGAAGTCGAGCAGACCGTTGTCCGTACCGAAGCGGGTGGTCTTCAGGGAGACCTTCTTCGGGGTGAAAGTGAGGCCGTAGTTCGGCTGGATGATGAAGCGGATGGCGTTGCTCTCGTCGGCTGCCGTTACAGCGCCTTCGGGCTCGTTCTGCTGGGTCTCTGGCATGAACTGCGTCTGATCCTGACGGGCTCCGTAGATAGAGAGGTTGCTGCCGTAGGTCACCTTGCTGGTGACGAAGTAGTCGTTAGCCTCGCCGAAGTCAGCTTTCTGGCCGTCGATGCCAAGACCGAAGTCGAAGAATGCGCTGACGGGCTCGTTGTCGAGGGTTGCCGGTTCGTGCTCACTGCTACCACCACTATGGTTGGCGATGGCCACGCTGTGGAGATACATCTCACCGCCAGACTCCATCACTAATGAGAGGGTCGTAGGTCCGCCCTCATATTCGAAGGAAGCCACACCGCCGTCGGCATCCGACTTGGCAGGCAGCGAACCGATGGTTTCGCCCGTATTGGCATCAACGACAGCGATGTTTGTGCCGTTACCATATTGGCAGTTGACAATCGTAATGGTGGCATCGCCAGCGACTTTCAGGTTGATCTTCTCGCCGTTGTAGAATGCCCATCCGTGAGAGGCATCGTGGTAGTAGGCCTTGTCGCCGATGATGTCGATACACTCGTGGTCGGCAGGATCGAAGTTGGAATCTGCCAGATTATAGGAGAATGAAGTGCCTGGGAAGGCAAACTCGATGGCTGTGGCAACGGCATAGAGCGACATATCGCCCTCTACGATGTCTTCTACCTTGTACTTCCTGCCGCCTTCGGGCTTGTTGAACCAGCCTCGGAAGGCACCGCCATCGAGTGCGCTGACATCGTCGGCACCAAAGGCAAACTCGCCGATGGGCTCCTGGCCCTTGACCAGCTGGGTGCCGATGAGCGTCGTACCGTCGTAGTCGAAGTAGGAGAGGGTGTACTCTGCGTTGAGGGCTGCGATCTCTTCCTCAGTCAGCGCGCTGACGCCGACGAAGGGGCAATAGTCCATACCCGTGATGGTCAGAGTGGTAGCCTCACCGGTGTAGTAGAGTACGTCGACGTTGTTCCTGTCGTTCTTCCAGCAGCCTGGGGCGTTGGGCGTCTTCGTGGCTACCACATTGCCTGCGGCGTCGGTCACGTTGATGGTGGCAGGGCTGTAGGTGCACTGTCCGACCGTGATCTTCACGTTCGAGGCGTTGGGTACCACCACTTGCAGGGCTGTGCAGCCGTGCTCGCTGTGGTACTTTCCACTGACGGTGGCAACTGCGCTGGCGTCGTCGGCAGCCACACGGCTGACGGTTCCGTCGTCGGCAACGGCCACACCAAAATTGATTGCTGTTCCTTGGACTTGCTCTTCAGCCGTCAACAGGGTTCCATCCTGATTGTTGACGATGGCGCCAAAGTCCTTGAAACCGTCTGCCCGGCTTACTATCGCAAGCATCAGCAGGAGGCACAATGTGCCCAGTCGTTTCATTTGTTTGGTCATAATGCGTTTGGTTTGTTAAGTTGTTAATTAATTAAATAGGTGAAACTTCGGCAAAGTTAGCACTTTTTCGTGAATTGACCATCGCTTTTGGAATGTTTTTTTCGCAAACGTTTACGTATTTGGGGGTTATTTAGCCACAGATTACACAGATTCTCACAGATTTTGAGATTCACACAGATTCACATGGGTAATAATTCTGTGATAATCATTTCTTCTGTGATCATCTGTGTAATCTGTGGCTAAACTATTTATTTAATTTTGTCTGAATAATCACTAAATAGTCTGAAAACATTTGGCTGCGCGAGGGCTTATGCCTAATTTTGCAGCCGATGATGATGATACGACGCACACTTTTGCTGCTTATCATGGCAGTTGCGACACAGGCTTTCGCCCAGCGGAGGCTTGTGGTGGTCGACGTGGAGACGCTTATTCCCGTCGTTGGCGCCAACGTGGTGAGTAAGGACGGCACTACGACCACAGACTCCTTAGGCTATTTCAGCGTGTCTGACAGTTGTCGCTCGCTGGCTTTCTCACACGTCAACTACGAGCCTCGGATGATCAATCTCACGGAAGTGCGCGATACCGTGTATCTTATCTCCAAACTGCTGAATGTCCGCGAGGTCGTCGTCTTCGGACACGGACCCCACGATGTGCTGCCTGAGGCGCTGAAGAAACAACTGAAGATCAACAAGACGGAAGCCGCACTGGCTGCCGCCGACCCCAGCGCCGTCAATCTGCTCCCCCTCCTGGCTCGTCTCATTCCCAAGAAGTGGCGCCGCAACAAAAAGGAGGAACGCCTCAAGCGCTTAAAGCAGATTTTAGAGGATTATTAGTAACCTTTTCCCCTCCTGAGTAGGAGGGGTTAGGGGTGGTCTGATCCGCCTCAATCTCCGCCTCTTCCTCTGCAGCAACATTCCCCTGCTCAGACCCCCTCTGGCTCCCCCCGCTCGGCTTTGCCGCTTGCTACCAAAGGGACGCAAAAACTCAGGGGGAGAAAAGATTACTCCTAAAATTGGCTTTTCTGCGTCAATAGATGTTAAATATGTTATTAACTAATTAATTTAGTTTAATAACTAAGCGATTTAGTTGTATATAACGAAAACTTTTAGTTACTTTGCACTCAGATATTGATAACGACGCATATTTGATTGTAAGATTAAAAGCAAACGACAATGAAAAAACTGACAAATAAGGAAAAGGAGATCATGGATCTGTATTGGGCGCACGGTCCGATGTTCGTCAAGGAACTCTTAGAGTATTACGACGAGCCCCGCCCGCACTTCAATACACTCTCCACGATGGTTCGTATCCTGGAGAAGGAAGGTTTTCTTGACCACAAGCAGTTTGGCAACACCTACCAGTACTATCCCCTCATCACAGAGGCAGAGTATGGTCGCAAGTCCATCGCTGGCGTCATCAAGAACTACTTCAACGACTCCTACCTCTCGGCTGTCTCCTCCTTCGTCAAGGAAGAGAAGATCAGCGTCGAAGAACTCCGTGAGCTCATAGACCAGATAGAACGACAAAAATGATAAAAAAACAACTATGACAACTATAACAACTTAATGATGGCATGCCATCAAAACAAATGTTGTCTTTGTTGTCTAAGTTGTCGTCAAACAGACAAGAAGATTATGGTTGATTTCTTAATTTACGACCTGAAGGTGGCTGTGCTCATCGCGGTATTCTACATGTTCTACCGCCTGATGCTCGCCCGTGAGACGTTCCATCGTGTGAACCGCATCGTGCTTCTGCTGACGGCAGTTGCCTCCTACGTCCTTCCTCTCGGTGTGATTACCATCCACGAGACGATGACGGTACAACGGACAGCACACGTGGCAGTAGGTGCCTGGCAAGCCGAAGCGGCAGTCGAACAACCAACAATGTCCTTATGGCAGATTGTCTTGCCTATACTATTTATAATAGGTGTGGCACTCACGCTGTCTCATACCCTCTGGTCGTTGTTCAGAATCATCCGTCTTATCAAGCATAGCGAGCAGCATCTCCAGGCCGATGGCACCATCATCTGCGTGACCGGTAACGCAGTGCTGTCGCCCTTCAGCTGGATGCACTACATCGTCATGAACCGTAGTGACTACGAAACCAACGATGCAGCTATTCTCGCTCATGAACGGGGACACATCCGGCTCCATCACTCGTGGGACCTGCTCCTCGTCGACACCCTCACCGCCCTCCAGTGGTTCAATCCCGCCATGTGGATGCTGCGCTCTGACCTCAGGGCCATCCACGAATACGAGGCCGACGGTGCAGTACTCTCTCAAGGGATCAATGCGCGTCAATATCAATACCTGTTAATCACAAAAGCCGCAGGCATCGGCGGGTACTCCCTTGTCAACGGCATCAGTCACAGTACCCTCAAAAACCGAATCAATATGATGTTACATACAAAATCCAGTCGCCGCAGTCTCCTGAAACTGCTGGCTCTCATTCCCATCGTCGCCGTAGCCCTCGCCGTCAATGCCGAGAAAGTGGTCGATGTCCGTTACGATGGCCCCCAGAAGCAGATAACGAAGAAAGGCAGGAAAAATACGACCATCAAAATGGGGGATAATAGGACTGTCCTCCAGGTTGTGGAAACAGACGAAACGAAGGCTGAAACGCCTGAAGCCCCTACTGCTGAGGGGACATTCGAACCTGTTCAAGGCGATGTCTTCGACGTAGTGGAAGAAATGCCTCAGTATCCTGGTGGCGCTCAGGCTCTTCTTGAATTCCTGAACCAGAATGTCCAGTATCCTGAAGAAGCAGAGAAGGCTGGCATTCAGGGGCGTGTCATTGCTACTTTCGTTGTGGAGAAGGATGGAAGCGTTTCGAATGCGAGAGTCGTGAAGTCCGTCGATCCCATGCTTGATGCTGAGGCCCTGCGTGTCATTAACGCTATGCCGAAGTGGAAACCTGGCAAGCAGAATGGTGAGCTCGTTCGCGTCAAGTACACCGTCCCCTTAAGTTTCCGTTTCGATGGCGTTAGAGAGGCTAGGGAAGACCATATATGCGAAGAGGACGGGTCGATCGTCGAAATGGATGTCGAGATGGAGAAATCCAGGGTTGTACGTCCTCTTTTCATCGTTGATGGTCAAATCATGGATGGTAAGAAGGTGTATTCAATCAATCCCAAGACCATCGAACGCTTCTATATGCAGGATGGTCAGGAGGCCGTCGAGAAGTATGGTGAAAAGGCCAAGGAAGGCGTGGTCATCATCACTCTTAAGAAGTCATAATAATGAAAAGACTATTTTCAATGATCACCCTCGCCCTGTTGATGGTTCTACCGGCTCAGGGCGAGGGGGGTGACTCCTTGCAGATCTATGTGCAGGCAGGCGACAGTTGCATGCAGCAGTACAATACTTACGAGGCGCTGAAGTGCTACCAACGGGCTTACGCCATCGCAGAAGCCCAAGATAGCGTGCGATTCTCAATGGAGGGCATCGACGTGATGGATGCCGAGTTCCGTCAATATGTGCCTGAGGACAAGATTCCCCGTGATGTCCGCCTGAAGTTGGCTGACTGCTATTACAAGCGTGCCAATTATCGCCAAACAGCAGAACTGCTGAAGAACATGCCTGAGGACAGTCTTTCCCACGATGCTTTCCGACAACTCGCCTATAGTTATCAGAAGCAGGGCGATAATGATTCCTTTATCTATTGGGCTGGCCAGCTGGTGAATCGATTCCCTATGGATGGCGAGGTGGTGGCAGGACTCACGCTTGCTTATGCCAAAGCCAATCAGCCAGAGAAGGGCGTTATCTGTGGAATGAAATACTCGCTGAAAGACTCTACGAATATCCTGGTGAACAGGGCGTTGGCTGATGCGTGGTTTATGAATCGCGACTTCAAGGCAGCTGGCAAGTTGTACGACCGGCTGCTTGAGCAGGGTGATTCCACCTTCAACACCCTTTACTCCGCCGGCATGTGTTGCTCGCAGCTCGACAGCCTCGAACGTGCCTACAAATATCTTCAGTTGGCCTTCCTCATCAGCGGCATGCAGCACGCGGGCTGTGCCTATCGTCTTGGTGTGGTCTGCGTTGATACCAAGCGGTATCCTGAGGGACTGAACTATCTGAATCTCGCCAAGGAACTCTTGCGTCCAGATACTACCATCATGAAGGCTATTACACTCTCTCAGGGCGAAGGCTACTATCTGACGCAGCACTATCCTGAGGCCGTCACCGCTTGGAAGGAGCATCTCACCTATAATCCCACCTCCGTCGCCACCTATTTCAACATTGCCAATGCCTACGCCTACATCCTCAAGGATGATGAACAGGCCCGCACCTACTACCAGCAGTTCCTCGACCGTGCCGCCGAGGTGGAGAACCCTACGCCCCAGCTCTCCGAGATGGTCGCCCAAGCCCGCGAGATGCTTCAGAAAATACGACAAGACTGAGTTGTTTAAATGTGGCCTGCAAAGCCATATAGTGGAAGACTGAACCTGCGAATGTCGTCAGAGTTGCATTCACGGGTAGCTGCTTTCGTAGCAACTACAGGTACTACCATCAACGACTTTATCAACAAAGCCATCAAAAACTAACTAAAACACGCGGCAGTTTTGTAATGCCATTATTGGACTCCGTCTCACAATGGGGACTGTCCCTATTGTGAGAAATACAAACCGTTGCATCGTCATATTCTGTTAAAACACAAGATTAATAGGATTATCCCTCCAACAATGTAAAGCTTTGATAACAGCCAAACAATTATTCCTATCAAAAACCAATTGATTGCGTCAATACCTTTTTCTTTATAGAGGGCAATAATCTCTTCATTTGGTTCTTTCCAGACCTTTTTCTTTGTAAAGTAATCTAAAATGCAAAATCCTATAATAGCCGTCAGGATAGGAATTAAGAAATAGTAGTCGAATGGCCTTCGGATAAAGGTGAGGTATAAGAGACTTGTAACTGCAGAAAATGCAGACGCAATCCCAAATTGGTACGAGGCCAGCATCTCAATCATTACCACACTAGAATAACCGCCCTTTCTGCCATAAGGAAAAAAGCATTCCTCGCATTTACAAAAACTATAATAGATCTTATTCAGAAACTCCTTCATACTACACTTGCCATTTCTCGTCTTGTGTCATTCATGCTTTATCTTTCTTGTGCCTGCAAACCCCGCTTTTAAACCTGGTACCCCGACCGAGAATCGATTAAAACCCATATAATGGTGTATATCAACAACTTAGGTCTTCGGATTCGCTCAAAAAGTGTAGAAAAAGTGTAGAAAATGACATTTTTACGCTATTTTCCGGCCTTCGAGGCTGTCCTTGCGGCACGAGTTTTGTTTTTAAATTCTGCTGCAAAGATACATCTTTTTGGCGACACCGCCAAGGTTTTCTCAGAAAACTTTGGATGATCTTGATTTTGCCAGTATTTTTAGCCTGCTTATCTACCGCATCTAAGCTATCCCCGATAAACAAAGGCTTTCGAGGGGTTCTTCCCCACACTTTTAACCCCTATACCAACACATCTGGATTTTCCCGCTACATCAGTTCAGTATAAGCGGATGAGATAAAAGACTTATAATGAAACAAAAATTTGTAATAGGAAACATATTTTAACACGCAGGAAAGGCCGGATATATTTGTGACACCCCTTCCCCTCAAGGGGTTGCTTGCTTTCCTCCGTACCCGGCCCGCGAAGTTGTGGGCACGGCGGGGCCGCATGGCGCCAAGGGAGGGGCACGCCCCGACCGTCCCGTATGCACCGAAGGGTTACTTACCCAAAGTAAGGTATACTGATTACTATTACCGCATCTCAGCTATCCCCGATAAACAAAGGCTTTCCGAGAGGTTCTTCCCCACAACTTTAACCCCCTTTCCCCACAACTTTAACCTCTGGGGCCTATTCCTTTCCCCACAACTTTAACCCCCGTACCCACATTGCGGGAATCTGTGTGGGTAAGAAAAAAATAAGTTTTTTTAATTTTTGTTTGGTGGTTTCAAAAATTCTTCTTACCTTTGCCAACGGTTTACAGATGATAGTTCCTTCTATCCGGTATGAGCATCCGTATCTGCTCAGCTTATGGCTTGGGCTTTTTTATTGGCCAAGAGCCAGCGAGTATGAACTCGTGACATCGTGGGAAACTGGTTCAGTCAATTTATAACGGCTGCCATCTCGTAGATTAGCTGCTCTCCGGAGAAGACTACATCTGTAAACCAGCGGGATGTGCAGCCGTTTCCTTGTCACCGTGCCAGCGGAACTGGTTGGTTTACAGATGTAGCGATATGAGACGAATTTTAAGTAATGAAAAAAAATGCCCTAATCTCCTAAAGGAGATTAGGAGTGGTGTACATGTTGTTTCCAAATTGGCTTTCGGGTCTTGAATTTGTTAAATCAAGAGATTTGTTTTGAATATTTTGGTTCGCCAAAGGAAGAAACATATCTTTGCAGCAGAATTTGATTTAAAATAATAAAGACATGGAAGATAAAGGTAAACAACAACACGTAGAGAATATGGATCAAGCACTTGTTCTTGCAGAGCAGATGCTTGACGGCCAAAGCCCTGCTCAAGTTCTGGCATACCAGATCTTTGCACAGCAGCAAGTTCAGGAACGGGTAGATGCCTTGGAGAACATTTTCCTATGCCAGAAGGAAATATTCAATTTCGACGAGGCTGCTGCCTATCTTAGCATGAGCAAATCCACTCTGTACAAGCTCACTTCGAGAAAGGAGATCCCTCACTACAAGCCCAACCGCTTCGTGTTTTTCGAGAAAGCGGAACTTGACAAGTGGATTCGCGCCTCTGTGGTCAAGACAGATGGCCAACTGAATGATGAAGCCAACAGCTACATTATGAGTCACCCTTCGCGCGTATAATAATAGATGAAGAAGTCAGAACTCATACTAAGAACAGACAATAAGGATCTGTCTATATCCTGGTTGTTTGTATGGGCGAAATTCAGGTCTTCACTGACGATCCATCAGATGAGACTTGTAATTCGCATCCTGGAGTTCTGTCAACGAGACCCAAATGGAACCGGGTACAGAGACAATCATCGATGTCTGGAATACCAGAATGATGATGTGGTTTTGAATATGCCAGTCAGTGATGTTTATTTCTCTGATTTCTCGTTGCAGACAATCAGAGATGATTTGACCAACCTTCGTGAGATGACCATAGAATTCTACGATTACGAGAAAAAAGTGTGGCGTGCCTGTGGAATCATCGAAAAACCAGAAGTGCTTGAAAACATCGGGACTATGCAATTTAAGGTCGATTTGCGTTTCTGGAGCCAACTGCGCATAATGGCACATGGAATAAGGCATTGTGAACTGAACAAACTCGTTATGTTACGGACAGTCTATGCTATGTGGTTCTATATGCTTATAAGCCAGAGAAGCGGCACTATTTCCATATCGATTGCAAATCTGAAGGAAAGATTAGGCATTGCTGAAGATGACTATAAAGGTAAAAACGGGAGAGACCGGATAGACCACCTTGAAGAACGGGTCATCAAGCCTGCACAGAAGGCTTTGAACGAATCTTGTCCTTGGACTTTTAAATACAAGAAGAACCGCGTGAATTCGGACAACAAAAGAAGTCCGGTTACATCAATAACCTTTATACCTGTTTCGCAGCCAAAGTTCCGCGATGAGAAACTTGAAAAAAAGGCTTTAATAGCAAAGACTTCTTCAAGTATTCTTTTCCCGGAAGTATATGCATATATGAAGGAGACAATGGGGTTTAGTCCAGAACAAATTAACCCGAATAAAGAGACGCTTGAAAAGGCAGTCAAGACAATACCTAATATCATGGACTTTCTACGCAGACTGCAAAGTCGCAGAAAAAAGTCTGATGGTAAGATTATGCCAATAGGATGGGTAATCAACGCCCTGAAGAGTGAGATGAAGTTAATTGAAGAAGATCAGGTTCAGCCAAACAAAAACATTGTGGCGAGCAATACCATTGGCAATCTGTTCGATATGAATAAAATTTTATAGCCATGCCACCGAAATATAAGACAACACGCGAACAGCGCAAGCAGCTTGCAGACAACACCTATGGTCATGTTCCGCCACAGGACCTGGAGTGTGAAAAATCCGTGCTTGGCGCACTGATGATTGACAAGAACGCCTACGTCATTGTCTACGAGATCCTTAAGTCCGAGAGTTTCTATGACCCTCGTCACCAAAAAATTTACACCGCTATCCGCGAGCTTTCAGTTGAAGGAAATCCTGTGGACATCCTGACTGTAGCAGACCGGCTGCGGAAAAATGGCCACCTTGAAGAAGTGGGGGGGCCGAGTTATGTAACAGAATTGAGTTCCCGAGTGGCATCCTCGGCAAATATCGAGTACCATGCGAAGGTTGTTGCCCAGATGCATCTATTACGTCAGCTTGATTCTTTCGGCGGCGAAGTACAAGCACGTGCTTTGGAATCGACTGTCGATGTTGACGAACTGATGCAGTTCGCCGAAGGAAGGATGTTTGAACTGGCAACTACAGGAATAAAACGTGAAATGAGTCACGTTTGGGAGGCTGTAGAAGAATCAAATAAAAAAATGATGCGTGCATACGCGAACAAAGGGGAGTTGACCGGTATTCCCACCGGCTATTCCAAACTTGACGAAAATACAAACGGCTGGCAGGATTCTGATTTTATTGTTGTTGCCGGACGTCCAGCCATGGGAAAGACTTCTTTCGCGCTTTGCCTCCTGAAAAATGCTGCGGTAGACTATAATATACCGACTGCATTTTTCTCACTTGAAATGTCCAGAGTCCAATTAGCCGATCGTCTGATTTCCAATGTCACCCAAATTGAAACTGAAAAAATCCAGTATGGTCAATTATCTGAAGAGGAACTCAGTCGTTATGATAAAATTATCCCTTCACTCATGAACGCACCCATCTATATTGATGATACTCCAGGTCTGTCTATCATGGAATTCATGACCAAAGCGCGGCGAGTAGTACGCGAACATGGCGTAAAACTTATTATGATTGACTATCTGCAACTGATGAACGCTAACGGACTGCGATTCAGTAGCCGCCAAGAGGAGGTTTCACTCATTTCTCGATCACTCAAAGGTCTGGCCAAAGAGTTGAACATTCCTATTATTGCGCTATCCCAGTTGAACCGTGGCGTGGAAGCCCGCGAAGGGGTGGAGGGCAAGCGTCCGCAACTCAGTGATCTCCGGGAGTCTGGTGCCATTGAGCAAGATGCAGACATGGTTATTTTCGTACATCGTCCTGACTACTATCGTATTGAAAAGGACGGAAATGGTAATGATTTACGAGGGTTAGCTCAAATCATCATCGCAAAAAACCGCAAAGGCGCTACCGGTGATGTACTTTTGACATTCCGGGCTGAATTTACACGGTTTGAGAATCCGGAGGATAAACGGTTAAGCTGTATTCCAGAAGCCAACGGTTATACTCCTAAAACACCGTTTGATTATAATAACGGTTGATCCGCATTTATAATAAATATAATGTACACATATAAACAGAACCACATATAAACATTGAAGGTATGAAAAATAAGATTGTAGTTTTTACTAACCTGAAGGGCGGTGTCGGTAAGACACAGCTCTGCGCTACCGCAGCCACTTACTTTGTGTATTGGAATATCCCTGTTGTTGTCATCGATGCTGACATTCAACAATCGCTATCACGCCACCGTAAGAGGGATCGTGATGCCTCGAACACGAGTGATGTTCCCTGGGATTGCATTTTCCTCAACACTACTGACACAGCCAAGGTCAGGGCTATGATGGAAAGGGCCAAGAAACTCCCTTACTGCATATTGATTGACTGCCCGGGCAATATCAATGACCAGGCATTGCAGATCCTCTATGAGGCCGCTGATATCGCCGTCGTGCCGTTCGAGCTGAACGCCGACAGCGTAGATGCCACGCACATCTTTGCGAAGCTCTTCAGAAAGAACTTCTCTGCCAAGATGTTCTTCGTTCCCAACAAGGTGTCTAATCTCTTCTGGAAACGGGGAACGGTCAGAAAGGCCCGCGAGGATGCAATGGAACTGTTCGACAACAAGCTGGGCATTGTCACACCGGACATCAAACTCTCTACTCATTTGAACGGGTATTCGACTATAGACATGCCGACCTATGAGGTTAGGCAGTTGATCTTTCCCGCTTTCAAGCCATTTATGAAACCCATCTGGAGATTCTATAACAAAAACGAAAAATAGTCATGTCACAGAAGATTAAGAATGTCGCCGTCGGACAAAGCAAGAGTCTTGTCGACGGCTTGCTGGAGGACACTGAGCAGTCAGTCACCCCAACAAATAACAGTGAGAAAGTTAAGGGAGGTGCCGCCCCGGACAACAGCTGGACGCACTTCACGGTAATCTGTAGTGAGGAACTTGTAGAGAAAATCAAGTTCATTGCCCAGACTGAGAACTTCAGCATCCGGGATGTGGTGGAGAAGTCTTTCAGTGATACCATCTCCCACTATGAGGCGAAGAAGGGAAAGACCATAAGGTTGAAGCCGAAGAGCAAGAAGAAGGACATCAACGATGTACTCTGAACTATCCAAGTTTTTATCTACAAAAAAATTATAGAATAAATATGGCACGATGGCATTACGATGAGAATGTTCGCACTCCAGACGAGAAGACGGAGTTGAACTGGCTGAAAAGCGGCTATGTTGTCATGCGTGGCCGTAAGGGTGTACTGAAATACACCAACGGCTTTTGTCAGCAGATGGCGGTATATTACTCGCCAAATGATGTCCGTGAAGACAGCGAGAAGGCTGCCACCCGCCTTAATAAGTTACACGAAGAAGACCTGCGCCGTCGGCGCAAGGCCAGACGCGAGAAGAAGCTCATGCAGCAGCGGAAGGTCGCGGAGTGGTCCAGGTTTCTGCGACAGCAGTCAAGGATCATCGTTTTCGATTGCGAGACGAGCGGCCTTGACAGTGGCTGGAATGTCATTCTGTCCTTATCCTGGCAGGTTCTTGACCGCAAGCTTCGGAAACTTGATGAACAGACCTTCTATTTTGAATGGCCAAAGGATCCCGACATGGTTTCTGAAGGGGCAATCGAGGTGAACGGTCTTACACGAGAACGGCTTGCACAGCTTGGTACAAGCAGCAAGGCCGATGCCCTCAGAATATTCGCGGCAGCGGTAAAGGAAGCCAGTCTGCTGGTAGCCCATAACGGCAGTTTTGACCGGTCTTTCGTCCTCGCCGATGCCGCCCACGAAGGGGTGCCCCTTGATATGGGTATTCCCATGTGGGACACCATGATCCGTATGACACAGTACTGTGCCATTCCACGATACGAATACGGCAGGGAATACAAATGGCCAAAGTTGATGGAACTCGCAGAGATCATCAATGTCGACACTGGAGATATAGACTGGCACCTGTCGGCATCGGATGTAGAAGTTACTGTCAGGTGTTTCAGGAAGATTGCTGAAAAAGGACTTGTAAACGTGTAAATATGTGGACTTACCGCGATATTTTTACCAGATTTGTTGGTCATATCAAAAAAAAGATGTACCTTTGTACCCGAACATTATTCTAATGGTGTTCCGCCAAGAACCGGATGGTGAGGCGTTAATTGGTTTCGAGCCGCCGATGGACTGGGTGGCCACGAGTTTTCTGTTGGAGCAACGCCCTTAGTTGCATTTTCGAGGTTCCTTTTAGCCTCCAGTTCA